>Ga0102940_1000117_pt1 | contig 52997 bp, 46 predicted proteins | sample SalPonR2_C_D1_MG_FD_78215 | JGI IMG/M metagenome (GOLD analysis project Ga0102940, IMG submission 78215) | Salt pond soil microbial communities from South San Francisco under conditions of wetland restoration - Salt Pond MetaG R2_C_D1_MG | ecosystem: Environmental > Aquatic > Marine > Intertidal... | reverse complement strand
GCAGTGGCGATTCCGCCCGGTATCGGATTTGTTTATTGTGTACACGGATAATTATTTTCCGCAAGGGCTGGAGCCCAAAAACCGGGCTTTAGTATTTAAAGCTACCTATTGGTTGAATTTATAGAAGGCTTACTTTTTGTCGTCAAAACGTTTTTGAGAGGGCTTTTAAAGAGAGTTCCGTATGATTAGCTCAAAGGGATTTTCGAGGACCCGACCGCTGGGGTGAAGAATCATTTCAGCGATCTGTTCTCCCATTTTTTGGTGATCGGTAGATACTACGGTAATACCGTCGAGAAGGATCTCTTTTAAAGGACTGTCATTATAGGCAAGAACCCCAATATCTTTTTTTGGGAGCCACTCTGATTTTTTGATCTTTTTTACCAGAGTGACTAGGTCATCGTCATTGATGACGAGATAAGCCGCATTCCGGTTGAGGATTTCTTTATCGAAATTTTTAAAAATGATATGAGAGGGGAACTGTTTTTCGAGGCAATATTTCTGGAATCCCTTGACGATTCCTCGTGAGTAATTGGTACAGGAAGGAAAGGTTAGGTATAGGGCCTCATATTTACGCAGTAAAGGAGTGGCTTTTATCAGGGCACGATAGATATCCTTTTCATAATTCTGGTAAACTGCCCCTCCAATATCCGCTAATCCATTCAGGAAACTACTTGCCAGAAATAATTTACTTGGGGGAATCATCTTCTGTAATAAACTTTTTGCCCGGAGTTCCTCCTCTCCCAGGAAAGAAGGAATAATGATGTAATCGGTATACTGTCCGGCCCGCTCTTTGATTATTTTCTCGAAGAGTTGATAATCGTCGTGATAAACCAGGAGGTCGACCGAGCCCTCTTCCCGGAAATGATTCATTAAGCTATCAAAAATGATCTTTTTGTACGCACTTAGCTTATTGAAAACAAGTAGTAGTTTTCGATCGTGGTCTAGTCCGGGTTCAGCAGCGAAGTAGCCTTTTCCCGGAACCGATAAGATGATCCCTTCTTTTTTCAGGACCTTATAGGCCTTTTCCACCGTATCGCGGGAAACCTCATATTGTATGCTTACTTCGTTGATTGAAGGCAAGCGATCCTGATAGCCAATGCGCCGGCACTTTATTCCTGTGATAATGGAATTCGCAATTTGCCGGTATTTAGGTACGGCTGAAGTTTGGTTAATCTGAATTTGGTAGGAAATCATAGTGGATTGGTTTTAATGGCCTGTTCGGCCGTTGGTTAGGAACACTTGATTTGGTATAGTATTTAAAATTGTCCTTGTAAGTAAAACTCATCCGTATTGCACCATAGCGAAGCGTAAAAGTGGAAATATGGTCTGCTCGTCTCAAATTTTTTTTGAAGGTGAAGTATAGGTACTCCCTCCTTTACTCCCAGATATTGGCATGCAATGCCATGCGCTTTGAGTGCCCATATTTTCTGCTCACCTCCAGTGACTTTGATATTATAGTATTTATAAAGAGTCGCAAAAAGCGATCTATTTTCGTACGAACGGTTACAAAAGCGTGGAAGATTGATGTTAGGCAAATAGGTTACCTCGTACAGGGCCGGTTGGCCATCAAGTAACCGCAAGCGTGCCAACCGGATACGACCAGATTGTAATTCTTCATGCGAAAGATCAAACTCCAATTCCTGTTCCCAGGGGCCAATTTTGGGAGACTCGATGACTTTAGTCGTCAACGTTCCGTTGGTTACACTATCGGTGGTACCCACGATCGATAAAATTCCGATCCCGGATTTTTTCTTCTGCACAATACTGCCTTTTCCACGTTGTTTCTTTATCAGTCCTTCTTCTTTTAGAGTATTGAGCGCCTGTCGCACGGTTGGGCGGGTAAGAGAATACGTTTGGCACAGAGCATTCTCTGACGGAAGTAGGTCGCCCTCTTTGTAGACTCCCTTATGAATGTGCTCTTTCAGAATGTCATACAACTGACGATGTTGTGGTATTTCTTTATTGGTCAGCATAAGGTTTCAAAAACTTGTTAATACAAGTTAGTTTTATTTTTGAGTCAATGCAAATTTTGTTGTACAAAATGGGTGTTTGTGTGTTTTAATTTTTTATGAATAAATGTGTAAGAAATTAAATTTTAATAATTGAGCCGTTTTTTTAACTAGTAATGACAGGTTGAGTGTTATTAGTCGATAGTTTTGATTTGGTATGTGCCGCCGTTTAAGTTGTGATTATGGTGCTAAATAAAAGCGAGTTGGTGACTAATCCCTACGTTCAGGAGAGTACAGGATGCTTCGAAAAGGAGGGTTCTTTAATTTTCTATCATCGAATGGAGATGAAATAAATTTTCGACACAAAATCCTACATCATGCCAACGATAAAAAACTACCAGTACGTCGATTTCCTTTGGGATGAAGAAAAAGCGCAGCAACTTGCAGGTGATGAGGTTGCTTTGTTCTTGTATCGCTCCAATGTTTTGGGAGCAGATTTGCGGATCACTAATTTTGGAGGTGGAAATACGAGTTGTAAAACTATTGAGCAGCACCCCCTCACGAAAGAAGACGTAGAAGTGATGTGGGTCAAGGGGTCAGGAGGAGATATTGGTACGTTGCAGCGTAATGGGATCGCCGGCCTGTACGTTGACCGGTTGCATGATTTGAAAAAAGTATACCGCGGGTTAGCACACGAAGACGAAATGGTAGGTCTATTGTATCACTGCCTGTACGATTTAGATAGCCGCGCCCCATCAATCGATACTCCCTTACATGGTTTATTGCCGTTCAAGCATATCGACCACCTTCATCCGGATGCAGTTATTGCTGTAGCAGCTTCAAAGGATAGTCGGGCTATCACCCAGGAAATATGGGGAGACACCATGGGCTGGGTGCCCTGGCAGCGGCCCGGCTTCGATCTGGCCCTCAAACTAGAAGAATGCCTGGCGGACAACCCTGGTATTAAAGGAATCGTATTGGAGGGGCACGGCCTCTTTACCTGGGGTGACACTTCCTACGACTGTTACCTGAACAGCCTGGATGTTATCGAACAGGCTTCTGAGTATATTGAGCAAAAAATTAGGGGAAATGGCGAAGTGTTTGGTGGGATGCGAGTAACAGCACTAGCCGAAAAACAGCGTAAGCAACAAGCTGCGGCCATCGCACCAGTTCTGCGTGGACTGTGTTCCAGCCAGAAAAACATGATCGGTCATTTTACGGATGCAGATCGTGTACTTGAATTTGCTAATAGCAATGACATGGACCGCCTTGCTCCAATGGGGACCTCTTGCCCGGATCACTTTTTGCGCACAAAAATTCAACCCCTCGTTCTAAAGATTGATCCGGATGCCAGATTGGAATCAATGTCGGAAATCCGGGATAAACTCGAGCCCATGTTTGAGCAGTATCGCAAAGAGTATGAGGCCTATTACGAGAGTTGTAAACATCCGAATAGCCCACCTATGCGCGATCCCAATCCGGTCGTGATTCTTTGGCCCGGCGTCGGGATGTTTACTTTCGCCAAAAACAAACAAACGGCCCGGGTAGCCAGTGAATTTTATATCAACGCTATTAATGTAATGCGGGGTGCAGAAGCTATTTCCGAATATACAGCTCTGACTCGGCAGGAAGCATTTAACATTGAATACTGGCTGTTGGAAGAAGCAAAGTTAAAACGTCAGCCACCGGAAAAACCTCTTTCCCGAAGAATTGCTATCATTACGGGTAGCGGAGGAGGGATAGGCAAAGCTATTGCCCATAAACTGGCCGCTGAAGGAGCAAATGTCGTATTGACCGATATTGTGGAAGAAAGAGTGCAAGCTGCGAATCAGGAATTCAAACGAGATACGTCAGTAGGTGTGGTTTGTGATGTAACTTCTTCGGATTCTGTGGCTAATGCTTTTGATCAGGCTTGTCTTGAATTTGGAGGCGTAGATATTGTTGTACACAGTGCTGGGTTGGCAATTTCCAAACCATTAGAGGAACATACAGAAGCCGATTGGCAATTGTTGCAGGACGTTTTGGTTAAAGGTCAATTTTTAATGGCGCGCAAAGGTGTTGCTATCATGCGCATGCAGGACCTTGGGGGTGATATCGTAAATGTTGCCAGTAAGAATGGACTGGTCGCTGGCCCCAACAACGTAGGCTACGGCACTGCAAAAGCAGCACAACAGCATATGACTCGGCTATTGGCTGCCGAATTAGGTAAGGATAATATCCGCGTAAATACCGTAAATCCGGATGGGGTAATTATTGGAAGCAAAATCTGGGAAGGCGAATGGGCTGAAGGTCGTGCTGAAGCCTATGGTATTTCGGTAGACGAACTTCCTGAGCATTACGCCAAGCGAAATCTGTTACATGCTATCATTCGCCCCGAAGATATTGCTAACGGAGTATTTTCATTGGTTGCTATTTTAGATAAGAGTACGGGGAATACGATCAATGTGGATGGCGGAATGGCAAACTCATTTGTGCGATAACCCCCTTGGATTTGCGCAAAATGTGAATATCTATTTTGTCTGTGGGTTTCGGTTGGTAATCTATATGCCCATTTCCCCGATAAATTACCTCGCATTTTGCGTATGTGGCAGGTAGGGGATGTCATAAAAAATTGCATTCGTGGATAAAAAGAAAAAGGTCACTGCGGTATTCGATATTGGTAAGACGAATAAAAAGTTTTTTTTGTTTGATGCTAAGTTCAGGCAATTATATAAAGCATATAGTAAGTTCGAGGAAGTCAAAGATGAGGATGGATATCCTTCCGATAATCTGTCGGCCATCGAATCATGGATCAAATCGCTCTTCTCAGAAATTCTGGCAAGTGAGCAATACGATGTGCAAGCGATTAATTTTTCAACTTATGGCGCCAGCTTTGTCCATCTAGACCAGCAGGGCCGACCCATTGGTCCGCTGTACAATTATACCAAACCTTATCCGAAGGAGGTTTTGGATTCATTCTTCGATAAATACGGTGATTCTCTGGCCTTTGCGGCAAAAACGGCTTCTCCCGAAGCAGGAATGCTGAGTTCTGGGCTTCAGCTATATAGGCTTAAGTATTGCCGTCCCAAGTTTTTTCAAAAGATCAGGTGGTCCCTTCACTTTCCACAATATTTGAGTTATCTGTTCACTGGACTCCCGGTCAGCGACTATACCAGCCTGGGTTGTCACACCGGACTATGGGACTACGAGCAGGGAGACTACCACGAATGGGTGTACGCCGAGGGTATAGACAAAATTCTTCCGCCATTAATTTCTACCAGGGCAAGTATCAATATGGACTACGAAGGAAACCCCATTCGTATTGGAGTGGGTATTCATGATAGTTCAGCTGCACTGTTACCATATATGCGGGCCCAGCAGGATACCTTTCTGCTCGTTTCCACCGGTACCTGGAGCGTTTCTTTAAATCCCTTTCATAACAGAATATTGACTGTGGATGACATCCGGAATAACTGCCTGAACTATATGCGGATCGACGGTAAACCGGTAATGGCTTCCCGTCTATTTTTAGGCAATGAATATAAGTTGCAGGTAAAAGAGCTTTCTGAAAATTTTGATAAACCCTATGGATATCACCGAAATCTTACTTTCAACGAAGCAATCTTTGTGAAGTTAATGAAAGATAAAAAAAAGAAATTCCATTTTCAATCTATTGACGTAGATGGGCCACAACCCGAAACATCTTCGCTGCATATTTTCGATTCCTTTGAGGAAGCTTACCACCAGTTAATGATCGAACTTATCGAGCTACAGCTGAAGTATATCAAGAAAGCGATTGGTGATACACCAATAAAACGAATTTATGTTGACGGTGGATTTACCGATAACGATATCTTTATAAAACTACTAACTACCTATTTGAATAACTACGAAGTAAGAACTACGCGATCGCCCCTAGGGTCGGCTCTGGGCGCAGCTATGGTCATCTCCGACAAGAAAATAGGGGCAAGATTCCTCAAAAAGCACTATGCTATGCAAAAGCATGAGCCACTGATCTTTTCAAGCTGAGGTCACGTTTTATAGCGGCTTCTGCGTAATCTCTTTCCAGTCGATGAAAAGGAAGCAAAAATCTTCCGCTAGCCAAGGCGGCTTTCATTGTATTGTCTTTTGCGAAAGCGTGGCTGTATGATGCATCGCTCCATCCCCTGTCTGGTGCTTCTATCGGAGACGCGGCAATGCCCCGTCTGTACGGCCGTCTCTCCGTCTCTCCGTCTCTCCGTCCCTCCGTCCCTCCGTCCCTCCGTCTCTCCGTCTCTCCAGAGGGTCACGGTCCACCGGGCTATACGCTGCGGATGACGTCCAGCGCTTTGTCAATTTCCTCTTTCTGATTATAAATGTGTGTGCTTTGGCGCAGGCCATTATCGCCGGCGGCCCGGGGCTGCAACTTGTGCCGGGCCCACATGGTATTCTGTAAGTCTACGGGGGTAATACCGTCCACGAGATAGGTGGTGAGGCCGGCACACATTTCCGGATGTACGGAAGAGACGATCTGCGCCTTGTTGATCTCTTTTAGGCCGGCGCGCAGATAGTCACCCAGCTCTTTGATGCGGCTGATTACTTTTTCGGAACCGATTTGGTTGTGGAAATCCACTGCTGCCTCCAGGCCCACGATTAGGGAGACGTTACCGGTGCCGCGCTGAGTCAGGCGAAGCCCGTGGTCGTCGTCATTATCCCATTGGTAGCTGGCCGCTACCGTCCATACCTCGCCAACGACCTCTTTGCGAACGTAAAGAATACCGTTGCCGGCCGGAGCCATGAGCCACTTGTGTAAACTAGAATAGTAAGCGTCGCAGCCAATATCCTGTACATCTACGTTGACGTGGCCAACCGACTGAGCACCGTCGATAATGGTGAAGATGCCCCGCTTACGGGCTTCCTGACAGATTTGCTTTACCGGCAATACCACGCCGTAGGTCGAGAGGATATGCGGTACGGCGATGACCCGGGTTTTAGGGGTCACCAGGGCAAAAATATTATCCACGATCTCCTGGGGATCATTAGCGGGAATGGGGATATGCGCCTGTTTATAGGTGAGTCCATAGCGCTTGGCGGCCATTCGCCAGCCACCGAAGCCCCCTCCGTGCTCCTGATCGGTATTGATGAATTCGTCGCCCGGATTGAAGTCCAGACCGTTGGAGATGTAATTCATCCCCATAGTAGCATTCTGAATGAGGGCAATTTCCTGGTATTCTCGGGCATTGATCAGGCGGGCGATCTTGGTACGCAGTCCGTCAAAACCCTGGTAGCCCTGTAAGAGTAAGGGCCCATTGCCCTGATAGTCACATTGAGCGATATTAACGGTGTTGCCCCGCATATTTTCCAGAACAGCATTCAGCACGCGCGTAGGCTGCGCCCCCATCGTTCCGGTATTGAAGTAGGCCTCGTCAGTGGGCATAGGCCACTCGGCACGTAAGGCTTGCCAATACTCGTCGCCGGAGAGATCCGGCAGATCGGTCGGCGAAGTAGTCTGGGCCTTTGCGGAGGTGGAGAATCCCCAAAAAGGTAGCGTCGCCGCGGCTGCGGTAGTCTTATTTAGGAACTTTCGTCTATCCATGGCTTTCCGTTTTGGTTTTCTTAAAAATAGAAAATTACTCAGGAAAGCGAGGAAAGTCGTGGAGGAATACAGTACCAGAGCTACCTTGCATAATCTGGGTTAACTGGTTCTCATAGCGACATGATCCAACGACCGATCAGGTAAACGAGTGGAAAAAAGCTGAGGCAGCAAACGGTGATCGCCGTCTGTTTCCAATCGACCTTTTGCGTGGTTTTTGCTTCCGTATTGGTGGTGGCGGGCATGTTGATGGTAGTATCCATTTTTTGTTTGTTTTTGATTCACTACAAAGATGGCCTACCTACAATGGTAAAAACTGGACAAATTTGGCTAAAATTCGGACATATGGGACAAATATTGGCTTATCGTGCTCTACGGAGTTGTTTTTCTAGTATGGGGGAATCGTCTGGATACGTACATATTAATACCCGTCCAACAAAGCTAAAATCTCACTACAAGGTAATTGATTCAATGTCTATTAGCCTTGATCCACGGCTTGGCGACCACTTGACCTTTGAGTCGAAGGTGGAGGGTATACATCCCCGGGGGTAATGCCGATACATCGATGCGCTTACGCGTGAAAGGTGCTGCCGCTTCGTAATATACCTGTCGGCCGGTCAGATCGGTAATGCGAACGGCACTCTGTATGGGGTAGGGAACGTCTACCTGCAAGATATCCACAGTCGGATTGGGGCTAAGTAGAATCAGCCCGGCAAGGGCCTGCACATCAGTAACGGAGGTGGTCATGCAAGCAGCTTGCACTTCCTGTGCGCTGTTACAGTTGGCGGCATTCCCGGTGATATAAGCTGATCCGTTGTCATCCAGATACTGACAAATACTGGCCACCTCACAGATGCTTAATCCTGGACAGGAATGAATCCGCAAGTCGGTGATGGTAGCCGGATCAATATTTTCTAATCCGACCAGGGAACCCAGCCACTGGTTCTGAGCGATGGTTAGCTGCCCTCCGATCGATAATACATTGGAAAGGCTGGCTACATTACGCAGGTTGTTGTTGTTTTGGATGATTATATTTTCGCCGATAGACGTCAAATGCTCGATTCCGCTGAGGTCGAATAAGGCGCCGTTGTTCTCCACGTAGAGTTGTCCGCCAATACTGGTGAGGCTGTCCAGGCCCTGCAGGTCAAGCAGACCGCTGTCATTGATGTAGAGATCACCTCCAATTTCCGAAAGATTGACTAAACCATACAGCGTAGATAAGTTGTCGTTCTGCTCTACTACCAGGTCGCCACCAATAGTTTCCAGTTGGTCGATGAAGGCAAGGGTGCTCAAGCGGGGATTCCCCAACAGACTAAAGTCGTCGCCTACGTAGCGGAGGTTGTCGAAATCAATCTCCTGCAGGTTTTGATTTTGGCTGAACGACAGGCTGCCTCCGATAAAGCGCAGATTTCGGAGCTCAGACATGCCGTTGAGATTGGGGTTGAAAGAAAAGGAGAGCGTTCCCCCAATAGAATCGATATTGTTCAGGCCAATGATGAAGTTTACGTTGTTATTTCCGGTAATCTCCAGATTGCCACCGATTGAGCGAAGGTTCAGTAGCGTCAGATTGTCAGACGGGCCGCCACCGTGCAGGAAAGTCAATGCCGGACAACGGGCTATGCGGAAGGTGCCACCGATCCCTTCTACCTGCTCCACCCCCTTTAAAGTGGCCAGGGCAGCATTATCCGAGAGGAATAAACCGCCTCCTATTTGCCGGAGTCCCTCCAGGCCGGTCAGATCGGTTAGGGTGTTGTTCTCGCTAATCCTCACGGAACCGTTGACCCTGGAAATAGGTGCGAGGTAAAATAAGTCGGTAAGTATTGGGTTTTCTTCGATCACCAGGTCACCGCCCACTTCGTCGAGCGTAAACATACCCCAGAACGAGACCAGATTATCATTTTCCCGGACAATGAAATTTTCACCCACCAGGCCAAGGCTGTCCAGGCCCATGATGGAATCTAGTGAGGGATTGTCAATAATGAGGAGGGAGCCTTCGATCCGGCGTAGGCCTTCGGTGCCGGAAAGGTAATCCAGGGAGTTGTTGTTACTAACCGTCAGGTGGCCGGCTAGGTGGCTGAGTTGGTGTAAGCCGCTTAGATCGTTAAGGTCATGGTTGCCGGTGATGGTAACATTAGCGCCTACGTAGCCAAGATTACTCAGGTCAAAGAGGGAGACGAGTGAAGGACAATTTCTAAGGGTGAGGCTTCCTCCAACACTGTCGAGGGTAATAAGGCCGTTGAGGTCGTCCAGAAGAGCGTTGTCTTCGAGATGCAGATCACCTCCGATCGCATTTAATTGAGTAAACCCGGTAAGTTCAGTCAGTCCACTACATTGTTTGATATACAGGCTGCCGCCGATGCGTTGCAGTTGGCTCAGTCCAATCAGGTTGAAGAGATTGGAGTTCTCTTCTATGATGAGGCTACCATCGATCCGGATAAGTTGCTGTAGGCCCTGCAAGTTGGTAATGGCGCTGCCAATGGTCACATCCCCCAGAATAACATCGCAATCGGGAAATTGCGCTGCAAAATCGTCGATTTCCGATTGCTCGAAAAATGATAAACCCGGATTGCTCGGGTCATCGCAGGGCTGAGCGGAAAGTAAAAACGGCAACGTAAGGCTCAGCAGGAACGAAAAGCTAAGGCGTAGAATATTCATGTTTGGTTGGTTTTTGTCCCAACCAGTAAGTAACAGAATCCTGGCAAAAGATGTGATGACGAACATCACTCATCCTTCCGGTTACTGCCTGCCACGCTTCTAAACGGGTTTTCTATGATCCCGCATCTCTACCGATCTTCCGCCAGGATCCGACCTTCTACGTCCATTCGTAAATTAATACGCTCGTTGCCTTTATACAGACGAACGGTGTACCCGTTAAATTCCGGCTCATCATAATAATTAACCCAGCCAATCTGATAGCCCCGGTACTGCTTCGTTAGTATTTTTTCCAGGTCTTTAGGAAGGGTGTCGAAATAGCTGATGGTATTGTCGTGTCGGCGGACAGGGATGGCTTCGTCTTGTCGTTCAACGAAGGTGTTGGGGCGTCCATCTTCCGACTTGAGCAGGTCAAAGGCGTCGTACAGTTCCCCGGTTGCGGTATAGGCCGCATATGCCAGGCGGTCGCCATCGACCGTAATGACCTGAAATAGCTGGGTGTTTTCCCCACCGCGATCGCGCTTGGCCCCGGGGAAGTCTTCCCAGCCGTTCGGACGCATACTGTACATTTTACCCCCGCTAACGGAAACGACATAAACCGTACCGGTATACTGATCCCGGGCATTCATTCCGGCTACCATATTTTTATCGGGCACGTCGGTACGTCCCCGGGCGTAGCTGTGGTCATGTCCCTGAAGTACTAAATCCACCTGAAATTCGTCAAAGATGGGCTTCCACAGGTTGCGCAACTCTTCGTTGTCGCGCCCCGACGATGCCGAATACAGCGGGTGATGATAGGTAATGATGGTCCACCGTTTGGGGTTGTTTGCGAGCACTTCACGTAGCCAGGGGATCTGTTCGGCCTGCTGTCGGTTACTGTTCAGGCTGATAAGGCGGGTGTTCTGATAATCGATGTAGTAGACGGTCTCTTCTAATCCGGCTACCCCATTTTGCGGAAGCGTAAATTGTGGGCGCCACTGTACGGATAATTCGCGAATATTGGCCCGGGTATCAAAGCTGGTGCGTGGCTGATATTCGTGGTTTCCGGGGGTGGAGATGGAGGGCAGCATGGAATGAATAAAGCTACCGGCCATAAACCACTCGTGCCACTCGCCTTCGTCGTGGGCATTATTCACCAAGTCACCGGCGTGAATGATAAAGCCGGCATCGGGTGCTTTGCGGTATCCTTCTCGAATCAGTCGCGACCACAGCTCCATAATATAGTTTTGGGTATCCCCCAAATACAGGAAAGAAAAAGCACGGGGCTCAACGGGGGCGGTGCGAAACTGTATCCATTCGCTCCAGATGCGCCCGTCACCTACCCGGTAGGCATAGGTAGTATCGGGCAGCAGATCGGTGAAGGTAGCGGCATGGTAGTTGGTCACGCGCCCGGAGCTAGGGACTTGCGTGGCGTCTAGTGTCTCGGTACGAGCTTTATACGTTTTTGCGGTACGCCAGAATTTTGGGGCACCAGTCGCCAAAGCGATTTCAGCATAGCCAACCTGCACCTCGGGGCTCGTCCGCCAGGTGACACTCATGGAGTGCGCGGGATCCTCCGTCAGGTTGAGAACAATATGGTCGGGGTGCAATCCTGCTTCCCCCCAATTATGAGCAAACTCGGGCTTATGGTAAGCACGCTTTTGTGCCGAGAGCGAAGTACTGATCAACACGGTTAAAAGAGAAAGCAGAAGAATGGACGAGAAGCGAGGCATAGGTATAAAGCATTTTAGTTGGTACCAACAAAGAATGCCTCTAATATCGTAAAAGTTATTTCTCCAAAGTTATCTTTGTGTGGCGATTGGTTCAATTTTTTGGCTGTAGCCAAAAGAATACTTCGGAAAAAATTACTTACTCCGTACTACACCAAGGGGTGGTATGGATTTTACACTTCGGGCTGTTCTTGTCAAATTTTGCTTTGCACTTTGTTGCTCTCTCGCCTGCCAAAGTCTTGTACAACAGGCAGGTAGGTCACGTCCGTATGGATGCTTTGCTTCTAGAGCAGGAGCGTTTAACCGCACTCTAGACTATACGCCTCGTTCAGCACAAAATTTGGCGGCGTTCGCTCCACAAGCAAAACCCCAATCAGCTCTAAACGGAGATTAAAGCTTTATTTATCCTATGCGTACCTTTTTTTATGCCGTGGTCTTGTTTATTGTCAGTTGGAGTTGTCAACGAACTTCCCCTCCCGCAGAGCAGGTTTTGTTTTCAGCGGAGGCCGATACGACCATTGCTTGTTATCGTATTCCAGCTCTGGCTGTCGCCAAAAATGGTGCCCTGCTTGCTGCTATTGATCAACGCGTACCGTCGTGTGGTGATTTACGCAGCAACCGGGACATCAATATTGTGCTACGGCGCAGCATCGACCATGGCGCTACCTGGTCGAAAGAGGGGGTAGTAGTCAATTTTCCGCTAGGGCAGTCGGCTTCCGACCCGTCTTTTATGGTCGACCAACAGACGGGTACGGTATTTCTGCTATACAACTTTATGGATCTCGATCGCGCACCTAACGAATATCGCTTCCACTTGCTGCGGAGTGATGATCATGGGGTTAGCTGGAGTGACCCGGTGGATATTACATCTCAAATTAAAGATCCGGCGTGGCAGAATGACTTCACGTTCATTACCTCGGGCCACGGCATACAGACGCAAGAGGGAACACTACTCCACACCCTGGTGCATCTCGAACAGGGCGTATTTCTTTTTGGTAGTACCAACGGTGGGCGCACCTGGCAGCGTTTCGGTACCCCCGTACAACCGGCCGATGAATCCAAAGTAGTCGAACTTCCCGGCGGTATCTGGATGATCAATAGCCGCGTCAATGAAGTCGGCTATCGGGTCGTACATACCTCAGCAGATCGCGGGGTCAATTGGACTACCCGGTCTGATTCAGTATTGATTGACCCGGGGTGTAACGCCGCGCTCGTTTATCATCCGGCAGGGGACCGTCTCTATTTTGTGAACGCTAAGCACTCCTTTAGGCGAGAAAACCTAACCTTGCGGCACAGCAAAGACCGCGGTCACACGTGGAGTAGGGGAGAAGCCATTTTTCCGGGCTCTGCCGCCTATGCCAGTATGGTGGTATTACCCACCGGAGAGCTGGGTATCCTGTATGAGCGCAACGACTATACGGAGCATGTTTTTGTGCGAGTGAATGAGTAGCAGCCATCTCAAAACCTTACTTTTTCGCCATCAAAAACATTTTTGAGATGGCTGCTAGTTTCCGTATCCCGTTATTATCAATAAACCACTCCGGTCAATTTTTCGGATACTTTCCAGAGCTTTTTCCAGTCGGTGGGGGAGCCGAGCGTTTCAGGCATATTAACCGATTTAGGGGCACCGGCAATTTGCCCCCAACCGCCCGGACCGTAGTAGGCGCCGTCGGTGACGTCTGCTGCGGTAGCCGCGTAGAGTTGCGGACGAGCATTTTGGTCGGCCGTGGGAAGGAGTGGAAGTAAGATGTTGTTGGCCACCCAGGTCATGATGGGGCCATTCTGCACGTTGCGCCCCAGATTGGTAGCTGCGCCGCCAGGGTGAGCCGCCAGGGCCAGGGTATGCTGACCGTCCAACCGCTCTTGGAGTTGTCGGGTGAACATGAGGTTAGCTAATTTGCTTTGACCGTAAGCAGCCCAGGGCTTGTAATCCTCTGGTTCGCGGAAGCTTGCGGTGTTTATTGTTCCGTTGCGGGCAGCCAGGCTGGAAACGTTGACGATGCGGCTACCGGGCGTGGCTAGCAGCAGCGCAAAGAGATGTCCGGTCAGGGCAAAATGCCCCAGGTGATTGACACCAATTTGCTTTTCAAAGCCCTCCCGGGTGGTGCCGTAGGGGGTGGCCATTATTCCAGCGTTGTTGAGTAGCACATCGAGGCGGCTGTATTCTTCTTTAAATTGCTGGGCAAAGCGTTGTACAGACTCCAGATCAGCCAGATCAAGTAACATGAGTCGTGGTGAAGCTGCGGCCCGGGGAACAACTCTTTTTAATGCCTCTTGCCCACGCTCTTCCGAACGACAGGCCATGATAACCTGCGCCCCCCGCTCAGCCAGTTTTTTGGCAGAAGCCAGCCCCAGACCACTGTTGGCTCCGGTAATAATTATAACTTTTCCCGTCTGGTCGGGCATATCGTTAGGTGTCCATTTATTCTTCATTGGAAGTATTGAGTTTTTAGACAAGTGTCAAGTGTAATGCCGCTCAGACTTTGGGTATGCTAAGTTTAGATTGAGTCGCAAAGAGTTCCCTGCGGCTAATATTTCCAGAGGTTATCGGCCTTTGGAAAGCACTCCGTCAGGGAGCGCAGCCCTGGTTACCTGATTAGCATAAATTCTTTTAACCTAACGTGAAATGCAGGGGCAATTGTTCGGGAAAGAAGTAGTCCTTTAATTTACCGCGGCCAGCACAGATTATCTTTTGTTTAATGAGTTAGTAGAAAGAAAGTTTGGCTTTTCCAGGTAAAATGCTAGTTTTAGTACTACACATTAAAACAAACGAAAAACATGGCACGAAAAACACCAAACGCTCCGACTAAAGGTATCTGGCTAGCTGGTCTGATTATTGGCGGCTTAGGGATACTTACTCATTTTGTACACATCGATCAGGTCAGCGAGTACAACTATTGGCTCTTGTTAATTGGTTTCGCGCTGTTAGCGATCGGAACTTCTTTTCGAAATGCCTGATGTAACGATTCTTGGGAAAGTCGCAGGTGGTTTCAGAAACATTTGATTGAACGCAAAAAGGTTTTTATTTTTGAGAAAGCAAAACGGAATGTTCTGCTAGCGTATGTGTATGGTAGTGGAGGTTCTGTTTTTCCAATTTGATCACCAAAATGCATAAACTATGGGTATTATCATTGTTTTAATCATTTTGTTACTCATGATTAGTGTTGGTCTTTATATGGATCAACAGAAAAAAGACATGCAACAACATTAATTATGTAAGTCATCGCCCTGGCGAACAGCAAAAAGCCATCCTAAATTTGTTTAGGATGGCTTTTTGATTTATGGTGGGCGAGTAAATCCTATTTCAACTATTGGGCGGTGTTGTGCACGCTATCTCGGATCATTACACTGCTCATGAAGGTAACCCTCCACTTCTAGCGAGTATATTTGCTAAACAATCGGATAGGGGTTGTGGGAATCTACAGGATATCCGTACCTTAAATAGTCTAAACCAATAACCTATGCCAAACTCCTGCATTTTTTGCGCCATTAAAGAAGGAAAGGTGCCCGCAAGTAAAGTTTACGAAGATGATGACGTACTGGCCATTATGGATATTCAGCCCATTAATCCTGGCCACGTGCTGGTGCTGCCCAAGACTCATTACGGGCAGATGAAGGATCTACCGGCGGATATCTCGGCTAAGATTTTCGACGTTGTTAAACAGGTCGAAGAAGCGCTCTGGAAGACCGATGCGGTTGCCTGCGCGGGTACGAATATTTTACAAAACAACGGGCGTATTGCGTCTCAGGAAGTACACCATGTTCACGTCCACGTCATTCCCCGGATTGCCGGCGATGGACTCAAGTTGAGCTTACAGACACAGGATACCGATCGTGACGAGCTGGATGAGCTGAGCGAGGTCATATCAGAATATCTTTGACCTGATCATGCGGACTTCCACGCCGGCTGGGCGATCAGAAACGTCCGGCCAATAATTTAGTAATGCCATGGCACCACGGCCGGATTACCGAACCTACGAGCGTCGCTTAATGGGTGGGCATAGTGGTGACTCCCTGGCTGGGATACGGTATATGCTACAGTACGCTTTCTCCGCACCGACCTTTCGTCAGTTCTGGCAGCGCTGGAATCCTTTATTCAGTTATTATCTGTTGTTTTTCGGCTACGCAAATCTGAAGCGCGCCCTGCCCAGGATCTTGGCGGTCCCTATTACGTTTTCCCTCAGCGGGTCGGTGCACGACCTGGCCGTAGGTGTACTGGTGGGTAAGTGGCAGCTACTATTTACCGGGGTCTTTGCCGGGTTTGGCATTTGGGTGATGCTTGAGGAATGGCTTGGTATACGATTACCGGCGGGCACGGATCGCTGGCGTTGGCTATACCACCTGGGGCTAATGGCGCTGATCCTTTTTAGCGGGCACTGGGTGCGGGCAATGGTGTGAAACTGCTTATGAATCGGTCTTTGATTTCGGTTGCGATCAGAGGATAGACAGTGCCCTCAGGACAAGGTTGAACCGGGATCAGATTTATAAACGATGCTGAATTATGGCGATGCACACTAGAAACGAACCACTGCGGGGTGGTGCTCTGATGATTGGCTCCCTTTATTGGGAAAATGAGTACAATGCTCCTGGCGCGGAACTTGGGCGCCTGAAGCGTTTGTGGCGGCAGGAGCTTGACTTACGTCAAAAAGCGTTTACGGACGTTCCTATCCGCTACGGCATGCGGTCGGTCCGGCGTTGGAATACCTATACCATGGTATTTTCGCGGTCAGCACCGATGGCGCGTGCTATCTGGGCACCTTTTCGCAAAGCTGTCACCTCAGTGGATGATTTTTTGGCGCAAGCCAGACAACTGGGCGAAGCGGAAGGCTACGCGGAAAATAACAACCCGGAGCCACTCTATTGTCCATGGGGCCTGGTGAGTATTTGCTGGCATCCGCGGTTAAGGAATGGCGATCATCCTTGTGTAGTTGCCTGGAGAGAAGCGTTTGCCGGTTTCCATTTCACCGGTAAATACGGGATAAAGGGCGAACGAAGCTGCGTGAATGAAGAGGGGGAACTGACTCTTGATCTAACCATACCAGATAGTCTGGATTATTTGTTGGTTACTCCTAATGTGCCTAATCTGGAACAGTACCCCTCTCCCCGGGAAATCGCCGAAGCTATTAAGCGCAGTCCCGAAGGATACGATACCTACTTACGGGAAAATGTAGCGCACGGCATCCGGGTGCCTGGCGATGGTACGGCCCTATCCTTACTTAGGGATGGTCGGTAACCGGAGTGGAGAAGCGACCCGATAAGAAGAACGCTAACCCAGCTAATACCAGTAAAATACCTGGCACCACACCTCCCAGAATAAAGGCTAATAAGCTATCCAAAACAACCAGAACAGCGACAAGAAATAATACTTTTTTGCCTTCGTGAGGCATCCGTAGTGTAAGCAAGGCAAAGGCAGCGAGACCAACCAAATGTAGGGACGGGTGAACAAAGAGTACAGGGAAGATTTGTTTGATGAAGGCCGGTGCATCGGCCGTATTCATGAGACCGGTCAGATAATTGAATCCACTGCCGTGGATGCCGGCCATCAGGAGCAAGAGGACGCTGCCGGCTACGGTCAGACCTTTAGCGTACCGAAAGGATCGGGTATTAGGTAACATTACTTTACTGATATAACGTGTAGAGCCGACCATTGGCTGCTCCAACGGCATTCATCCGCTTTAACCCGGATTATGCACGAATTGATCTATTACACGGTGCAACTGCCCGCCATTCCTGGCTGTCCTCGTCTTTCGCTGCTCGACGCATCTGGGGATACGCCTGCGCGGCTCATTCCTGCGGATAGCCAGGCCTGACAACTATTTGCGCCGCTCACTACGAAAAACTCATGCATAATCCGGGTTACATCGAGTTGTCGGATATCAAAAAACACGCACATATCCCACGTAGGGCAAGGTCGGTATGCCAATCGCGTCATTCAATCCGCTGATTAGAATTAGTCCAATATCAAAAGCATTCTTTCGCCCCAATAGGCGAACCCCCTGAATACCCAGGTAGCCAAAGCCATCAAAGGAACCGGGGAAAAAGTAGTTCTCGGATAAGAGTGATATACTCTTTCCGGCCCGATGCATACCCGATAAGGTTATGGCTGGGTAGCGAGTGAACTCTCCTGCGGCGAAACCGTAGCCGATGCCCAGGGAGGCGTTGGTTTCCTGGGTACCCAGGGTAACTACACCGTAGGGCAAGGCAGCGACTCCCTCCGCAGCAAAACCAGCCAGAAAAAGACCACCCCCGGCATGAAGATTATCTGCTACCGGAAAACCTACTTTGGGGGTAAGAAACCAAATGGGATTTCCCGTGAGTAAAGAGATGAACTCGAACCCACCCCCGATCGAAATGTTTTCGGTGATACCGTAATTAAAGAAGTTGGACGTAACGAGGATATTCTGGTAGTACCCTTCACCATCGCCTAACGGAATGGCCGTTGGCCCAAAGAAGTACCGGGTATCGTGTGGATTGGCAAACTCGAAGAGACCAGTATAAGTGTCAACGGTAATGGCTTGAATTAGATTCGCCTTGAGATAAATATCGCCGACCTTGGTACGCAGTGCCAGTGTGCTATCACTACGGCTAATGATTTCCCCCCGTAACTCATCGCCATTCTTCAGTTTGACGACAACTTTTTCGACCGAAGGTATTGTGTTGGTTGGTGTCTGGGCATTAGCACCGGTAGCACCTAACATGAGTAACCCGACCAGAGGAACCAGGAGCATTGATTTTAACATGCCAATGAGTTTATGAGCACCTTCAAGGAATCATATTAACCTACAAATATAGCATTCGTAGCAGACTAAAGGGCCCAGGTTGCGGTCATGGCTGACCGAAGTGCCCCAGGTGGTAAAAGTGCCTGTGATGCCAGTGGTTAATCCCCCGCGGGGCCTGCGCGTAGGGCTCGTTCGATGCCGATGCGTTGCTCCTGACGGTCGAAGGAATAGGTGTCGGATCGGTGATCCGCCAACTGGTTGATGGCCAATGCTGTGTGTAAGTAAAGCTCTTGTTCATTGGTACGTCCCGCTTGCCCATGTAGCATTCCGGTCTGCATCAGATAAGTTGTCAATTGGTCCAGATGTCGCACCTGCAACAGGTGATCGTCAAGGTAGTCGGGTAGGGCTTCCGGAGGCAATTGTACCAATTCGGAGATGTCGAGGTCGAGCTTTGTTTGGAATTGCTCCTGGGTATTGGCTATAGCGATCTCGGCGCTTCCCCCTTGCAAAAGTATACGCAGGTGCTGCAGGATAAGCCCCAGCATTTTGCCGAGCTGTTCGGCCTGTTCTTTGAGGATGTCACGACGTTCCATAGTTATTTTGGTAAATTAACGTGAGATTGTGACAGTCAGCCATTCAACAACCAGCTCACCCCCAATCTCCCCTTAAATTAGGATCAAAGCTCGAGGCACCCCATCGTTTACTGGTCGGACCACTTGAAGCGGTCCGACCAGTAAAGACGACTAGCTCTTCGCCAAATTATCCTGCTCGATAAAATTAGCATAGTGTTTATATCGCTCAAAGATTTGCCTGACGTAAGTGACTGGCTCGATGCCGCGTACGTAGCCGTATTTGACACCGGATTGATTATAATGATCAGGGTAGGTGAGGGCCAACACCATTTTTTCTACATTGTCATCCCACACCTGAGGATCGAGGTTATTTTTTTCGGCCAGATATTGGGCATCTTTAATGTGATAATAGCCACAGTTATAGGCAGCCATACTGAATTTCATGCGTTCCAGGGAATCGGGAATTTCGCTAAAATCTTCATATAGCTGATCGAGGTATTCCGTACCTCCGCGTATACTTTGCTGGGGATTACCACGGTCGGTAACGCCCACAGCTTTAGCAGTAGCAGGCATAATTTGGAGCAGCCCTTTAGCTCCGGCCCAGGATTCGGCCCGGGGGTTAAACCTGGATTCCTGAAACACCATTGCGGCCAACATTCGCCAGTCCCAGCCCAGTTTTTCTGCATAGGTCTTAATGAGGTCGTCATACTCACTTATCTTATCGCCGTTCAGACTTAAGAATTCACTGCGGATGCGCCGCCGGAAATCGCGTTTATTTTTAAAGTAGCGATTGTAAATTACGTAGTAGGGTACTTCCTCTTTTTCTGCGGCAATCCATTTATTGATTGCCGCTTTCAATTCGGGGGCATTTTTTCGTACGGCCCAGGCAATGCGCTGAGAGAAGCTGATGGGAACATCAATATTGAGTACCGGATAGTAAGTGGCGTTGACTTTAGCGAGGTTTTCGTCGGCTACGGTATAGGGTATTTCATTTTCGGCAACCATTTTTATGATGCGCTCCGTGGACAAACTTCCCGGTAGTGTATCGATATGGATGGTATCGCCTAATTCTTCGGATAAATTATTCATGCGTTGCATATAAGCACTTTGCTTACGCACAGAAACGGTATCGCCGATCAGCTCAATGGCATCGTGTTTAAGCTCGCTTTGTAAAGTTGCCCATTTCATGGAGCGCCAGTTGTCGGGTTTGCGCTGTACCAGCACTTGTGAGGTAAGGTATAGGTAGTCCGTAAAAGCAACGTGTTTACGACGATCAGAGGTGATCGTGATTCCATGAGCAATCAGGTCAGCTTCTCCTTCATTGAGGGCGCGAAACATATCGTCCATATCGTTCATGATGACCAGATCCAGCTCCAAGTCGAGATTTTTGGCTAACCGCTGAAGAAGCTCATACTCGAAGCCCATGGGTTGACCTTTATAGAGAAAATAACTCGTACTACTGTAGTTAACCAGTACTTTGAGTTTACCGTCTTCCCGAATCGCGGCAAGGTCGCGTTCCACCTGAGGGCCAAGCAGTTCATTTTCGTTATTAGAGCGTTCACCCAGGCATCCGGATAGGGTAATAATTAAGAGACCGAGTAGTAGTTGTTTCCTCATTTCGCTTTATATGTGTACTAAATAATAAGGAACAACACGGTTTGGTTGCTCCTCATTAAAGTACAACATATTGATTAACAATATGTTTGTGACAAGATCAGCGGTTTCGATGGTGTTGGCCTGACCGCCCTGGCGGGGCTTTTCTCACCGAAAAAGTGAAGCAACCGATGGAGACGCATTTTACCGTTAGGTTGTCAAATGCCGTTTCATAATATTGAGAATTCCTTTGAGGGGCACCAGTAAGCGGGGGTGGGGCTTGCGCAGCTCCTCGTCGAGTTCGGACATGAGACGCTCCAGAAGGAAAATATCCATGATGTTTTCCAGGTCAGCCTGCTTACTAGGTACCAACAGGTCGCTTTCGGCACGCATCAGATAAGCTTTCATAAAAATCTGACTCATGTAATGATACCAGCTTTCGGCCCAGTCAAACATTGTTTCGGTCTCCTCGGGACGCAAACCATTGTTGAGTAATTGCTCATAGGCAGCATAATGAAAGGAGCGCAGTATTCTGGCTACATCCTCCAGTGCAGCCCGTTTCAACCGGCGCTCGCTATACTGTAGAGAGGGATCTCCCTCAAAGTCGACAAAAACAAAATCTCGCCCGGTGAAGAGGATTTGCCCCAGGTGCAGGTCGCCGTGGGTCCGTATCTTGGCAATGTCAATTTTATGCGCGTAGATTTGTTTGAGGGTCTGCAGGATATCGGTTTTCATACCCTTAACCTGCTCTGCTTTTTCAGTCAAAAAATCGGGGATATGCTTGCTTTGCTTAGTGAGCTTTTGGTAAGCCTTTCGTACCTGCGACTGGTAAGAGGAAAACAACGACCGCTGATAATGCAGAGAATAAGGCTCGGGCGCAAAGTCGGGTTGACTCTCGTCTCCGATCAGTGCCAGGTGCATCTTTGCTACCCGTTTTCCGAGTAACCTTACGCGTTCGGCAGTTACCGTTTCGATTAGTATTTTGATGTCTTCATCGGGAATGTCTTCGTAGGCAAGAGGTGCCGCAAGAGACCCTTTCTGCGGCTTATCAGCGGTAAGATGGGTGCTGGACTGAATGTCTTCGTAGTAGCGCCTAAGGTCGTCAAGCAGGTAGGTCCAAACATCAGATTGGTGCTCCACGGCTTCCTGGGCCATACCCAGGATGATACCGTCACCGCCCAGGAGTTCGATACTGCCGGCTAGTGTCGGAATATGCGCAAAGGACTTCTCCTTGCTCAGGTAGCGGGTAATCTCGAGATCGGGATTGATGGCCTGGTCTAGCTTGCGGTATAGCTTCAGGTAATAATCCGCGTTGAATAGTACCGATAAATTATTGTGGTAACTGGAGAGTAAGTTACGAGTGCGGATATCGGTCGTATTCTTGACGTAATTGCTTAGTGCCGGGGTACTTCGGTAGCGGATTTGGCCTTTGTCGCTTTTTCTTTTTTTATTTGCCGCTACGGTAAAAAGTAACTGCTTCTGCATTTCCGGATCAAACAGGCTGTCGTATAGATAACCCTGGCTATCGCCAACCCTGGCTTCAGCGATAACGCCTTCCGGTACGGGGACGCCATAGTGGTAAAGCTCGATGTCTTCGTTAAAAGATAATCCCATCTGGTATAAGTCAGGCAGGCCACTCTCGTAGTGAATTTTCAGAATCATCAGATAGCCATTCTGCGTTTTCAGTGGAACGGTGAGGTGATCAACAATCTCAATGTCGTGAATCTTGCGTTTTTTCTCCATAAACCACCGGCTTCGCTTGAGGTAGGCGGGGAGTAGCTCGGTGATAAGTTTTTGCCGAAAGGTCGATGCTTCCATCTCCTCTGAAGACGATAGATGCACGGTCGGTAAGTTGCTGTCAGGAGTAACGTCAGAAGTCACTTTTTTCAATAAAAACCAATGGTAGGCGTGTGAGCTTAGGGTGAACATGTAATCCTGATGCTCGCTTATGTTGGGGAATTCATTTTTGCTGAAAATTTCCACCGGAGTATAACCGCTGTACTCGTGTAAATCGAGTTTGGCCACCTGCGAGAAGCGGGAGAGGTTGACGACCACGAGAATCGTCTCATCCTGATAGGTACGGGTAAACGCAAGCACCTTGGCGTTCTCCGGATGCAGGAACTCAATGGAGCCGCGGCCAAAAGCTTTGTATTTTTTTCGCTCATTAATGACCCGCTTCATCCACCATAAAAGGGATGAGTTATTCTGTCGCTGTGTCTCTACGTTGACGGCACTATAGTGGTATTCCGGGTCGAGAATCAAGGGCAGATACAGTTGTTGAGGGTTTCCGTCAGAAAAACCAGCATTCCGGTCGGGCGACCACTGCATAGGCGTGCGCACACCGTCGCGATCACCCAGGTAAAAGTTGTCCCCCATTCCAATTTCGTCTCCGTAATAGATCACGGGCGTACCGGGCATAGAGAACAGCAGGTAATTGATCAATTCAATTTTCCGGCGATTGTTATCCAATAGGGGAGCCAGGCGATGCCGGATGCCCAGATTAATTTTGGCTTTAGGGTTTTTGGCGTAGACCTTGTACATGTAGTCGCGCTCCTTATCGGTTACCATTTCGAGCGTTAGCTCGTCGTGGTTGCGCAGGAAGATAGCCCATTGACAGGTTTCGGGTATTTCCGGAGTCTGATCAAAAATGTCGGTAATTGGGTAGCGGTCTTCCATCTGCAGAGCCATAAACATGCGCGGCATGATAGGAAAGTGGTAGTTCATATGGCATTCGTCGCCATCACCAAAGTAGGCAGCGGAATCTTCCGGCCACATGTTGGCTTCCGCCAAAAGCATTTTTCCCGTATAGTTATCGTCGACGTGTTTACGCAGTTTCTTTAAGAAATCGTGGGTTTCTGGCAGGTTTTCGCAATTGGTGCCTTCGCGTTGAAACAGGTAGGGAACGGCATCAAGCCGGAAACCGTCGACGCCCATATCCAACCAGTAATCCAGAATCTTAAAGACTTCCTCCTGGACCTTGGGGTTGTCGTAATTGAGGTCGGGCTGATGGTGAAAAAAGCGGTGCCAGTAGTACTGCTCGGCTACCGGATCCCAGGTCCAATTGGACGCTTCGTAGTCCTGAAAAATAATGCGGACATCTTTATAAGTGTTGGGATCGTCGGACCAAACGTAAAAATCGCGCTCTGCTGAGCCCTTCGGTGCCTGCCGGGCGCGCTGAAACCACGGGTGCTGGTCGGAGGTGTGATTGATCACCAGTTCGGTGATCACCTTGATGCCGCGCTTATGAGCAGCCTTAATGAATTTTTTCAGGTGCTTGAGCTTACCATAAGAAGGGTTAATACTGTAGTAGTCGGCAATGTCGTAGCCGTCATCGCGAAGCGGAGAGGGGTAAAAGGGAAGAAGCCAAATGGCGGTGATGCCGAGGTCTTGCAGATAATCAAGCCGGTGCAGTAGGCCCATAAAGTCACCGATGCCATCATCGTTGTGGTCCATAAAAGCCTTAATGTGCAATTCATAGATGATGGCATCTTTATACCAATGGATATTATCGTCAATCTCCGGATAGTTTTTCGTCATGGTTAGCTTTTGCGTAAATCGAACTGTATTATGTAATACGGATTGGATGTGGGTTGTTCAACAATTAGCCATATGCCCGCATGCTAGCATAATACTATTCGCCGGGCAAATTAGGAAATTGAGGGGCAATTTGTTTCACCGGCAAAGGTGAGAAATCAGAAATGGACAGAGTATAACCTCTCCGAGCTCTTGGGTAGAAGCGGCAAGCGTTTCGTTATAGTTACCTTTGCAGGACGTACATATTTTTCCTGGTGGGACAAGCTGCCGCACAGCCGCTTTTCTCTGCGGAAGACGAGAAGTGTTTACCCGGCATTCTCTTGTGTGGCGGTGTACCAGTCTACCAAATAAGCTGGAACGAGCAACCCCTCGGACGTCTTTTGGCAAAAATTACCGCGGCGGAATGCGCAGCTGCTGTCCTACTGAGATCGAATTCCCCGACAAACCATTTAATCGTTTAATCGGTTCTGCAGAAATCTTTCCGTTACTATCGGTAATGTTATAGTCTCTGGCGATGGAATAAAGGGTTTCACCCTTGACCACGGTGTGCAATACTTCCGTGCCGGCGGGCTCACCACCGGGAATAAACTTTCGGGTCCCGTCGGAATATTGTACCTCGATGCCCTGTACTTCGGGAACTACCGTTTTGGGCGGCGGGGGAGCAACGGGGGCCGGGCTAACCTTCACGGTATAGTTCAATCGAATAGGCCGGTCGCCCACGCTACTTAGGATAGTGTTTTTATCCGCCTCGTCGGCAAAAAGGTCGACCAATCGCAGCGTATGGCTAACCGGTATCGAGCGGGTTGATGATCTGGCTCGCACCAGGGTGTCGCCGAGGTCAACTTCCAGTGGTGGTCCCAAGCTTAGTACCTGGTAGGAGGTTGGAGATTCCATGGAGGCATTATCTGCTGCCTCGTCGTCTTCACCAGGGGACGTTTTAATTATTCTCAGATTTCCCGACAGGTTGGCATAGATGCGATTGGCATCCGGGTCGGAGAGGTCACCATTGGCGTAGGCAAGCGGAACGACAACGTTGGAAAAAGAGCGATACGTCACGGGGCGATTGAGCGCATTCATGGCTACTTCAATGGGCGAGGCCAGATTAATGGCTAAAGTGTCGAAGGGAGAGCTTCCTGCTGTGGTAGAGCCAATCCGTAGGCGTGAAAATTGAATAGGTACTTCGACATTAAGGGTGTCGGTGGCCTCCAGGCCCGGTGGAATCAGCAAGGGGGGAAGCTTAAGGAGGGAGATCCCTTTATCGTAGTTCACCGTTTTGGGCGTTAGGATGGTGTCGGCTGCGATTGATTGATGCGGTGGGTTGGGAAGAACTTCCACCGCATTCTGGAACCACATGCCAAAGTAAAACCAGAGCAGCAAAAAGACGGCAGCGTATTTCCACGATTTTTTGAGGAATCGCATAACGGCCTCCCGGTTTCGTTTTTCGGCCAGAATAGGCTCGACCAGGGTGTCATGGCTGATCTCATAAATAGGATTATTGCCGGTTTTATGGATGCGCCGTATCAGGCGGGAATCTTCCAGCTTGGCCAGTAGGTCAGGTTCAATACCCAGAACTTCTTTAATGTACGCCCCATCTTTGGACGTACGCTGCCGGGATTTGGGGAGCAAAAGATGGTTTTCGAGCAACTGACGGGCGAGTCTGCGGTCTTTTCGTTTTTTCAGACCTTTAATTTGCCGCAGGTAATATCCGCGAAGTACGGTCTGCAGATCACGTACATCATCCATTTCCAGGCTCAATGGAGGCCTCACAAATTCCTGAAGCGTTTTGGGACCTTCTCCCGATGCGGGTATTTCAGACTTTTCCATACGTGGTAGTTTCGCTCGTGGTTTCCTGGTTATTTCTTTCTTTTTCGTTCCCGTTCGATGATTTTCCGTTCAATATGCTGACAAACAATTTGTAAAGAGGAAGGGTCAATACGCCGGGAAATCTTGTCCTCAAGAAATTGTACGATATGGTCTAACACTTCCTCTCGAACCGTAAAGGTAGGGGAGATGAATTGCTCTCCGGAAAGCGCGGCGGGCTGTACAATGGCTTTTTTAGCCTGCTGTGCATCGAAGCTTCGCAGTTCATAGCTGTTGAGCTTCATTTCCGGGATATAAGCATCGAGGCGTTCCAGAAAAAATAATTTATCGGAACGCATGGATATGAGGATTTTGACATCCAAAGGCTCTTCAATGCGAGCCAGGAGTTGAGCGACCTTAGGTTTGGGCATAAGTCGTTCTTGCGGGCTAAGGTCGGCTTCGATGATCTTCTTCCGGTCGAGACCCCGGCGGACTGACTCCGGCATCACCTGATGATAAAGCTCGCCCAGTTGACGGGCAAATTCCTCGACCCTGGCTTCCGGATAGGTGAATAGCTCTTCAAATTGATCGAGGATGAAAATAATGCGCAGGGGGTGAATAGCCTGATCGATCAGCATTTTTTTGGCGCTAAGCCATAAGCTTGGCTTAGGCATGGGAATGATTTCCTCCCAGTCGTGTTCCTTGCCGAGGCATGCGGTAATGAAGCGATCGATCGGATCTTTGATGAGCGGGGTATCGTCCTGGTTAATTCCTTGTTTTTCTCTACGGATTTGGGCGAGCTCCGGGTCGTAATTACTGAAGCGGATGGGAACTACATGGTAGGGCACATCCCAGTTTCTAATTTCTTTGAGGGCAGGAAGGATGCCGGCATTAATCAGGGAAGATTTCCCCATACCGGAGGGGCCGTGCAGAATGGTAAGGTTGTCGAGGTCAAGTAAGCGACAGACGGATTCGATTTCTTCATCCCGTCCGAAAAAATAGCTTTGCTCTTCCAGGTCAAAAGGGCGCAGCCCCGGATATCGTGAACGTAAGTTAGTCATGACCGGTCAGAGTTTATACGGGAATGGTTTCCGAAAGGGAATCAATAAAAATAGATAGCTTATTTCTCAGAAGCCTCCACTCTTTATCCAGTTCCTGTTTGCTGTAGTTGTCATAATCTTCCCCTTCCTTAACTTTATGAAATTGTTGTTGGTATTGCCCCAATTCCCGGAGCAAATTTCCTTTTTTTCCATCCTGAATAATCAAATCGTCCAGTGTATTTAAAACGTACTCAAACTTGTATTGGTCGAGTTTGATTTGCAGGTCTTCATAGGTAGACAGTGCGGTATCGGAAGAGTGTTCCCGCAGCAGTCCTTCGTCGGCGCACAGTTGATGCAGACCATTGGTGAAGTCGTCCATTTCTTTATCGAAGAACATAACTTTAAAGTTGTGTTCAAAAAATGTTTTGTTCTGACGGTCGATCCCGGAAAGCTGATGGGGATGGGCGTAAGAGATTTCTTTCTCGTGCACTTTTAAAACGCGAAGTAACAGCTTCATATACCAGTCGTCAAAAGAGAAGCCCAAAAAAACGAGGTGCGTTGCCCGCTGTACTTTATCCTGAATAAGTTTGGGTAGTTGGTGAACCCCTAAAATGCCAAAAAAGAACTGGTACAGGCGGTCCAAAGAGATGACCATAGACTCTTTTTGTTGCTCATCACCAAATAAATTATAGATGAGCGGATGATTGTCAGAGAACGGCTGTAGGGGTTGTGGTTCCTGCAAATAGCTGTAATAGGCAAACTGATGACTAATCTGGTTTTTATCAAATAAATCGTGGAGCAGGGGATATGGATAGGTCGATAGAATCAGGTCGAAGGGTATCTCACTGATCTTTTTAAATCGACTGAGCTGTTTTTGCTGCAGGTCGGACAGCTGAATACGGGTCAATTGTCGGAACATGCGCTGCCCTCCCGGCTGATTGACGAGCGATTGGGCAGATGTATAGAAATCAGTAGGTCCCTTTACGCCCGCCTCTCCTGTCCATTTATATTGCTCCTGCATGAGCAGATCGGGCAGGAACGTTTCGGCATGGGGGGCCTCCGGTGTAGGTGAAGGCTTAGAAAAGGCATAATTTCCAAGGATCAGTACACAGCTTTCTTCTTCCAGTGCATCCAGGATTTCTAGCATCTGGTATTTTTCCCATTCGCGTTGGTCTTGCGAACTGGGTTGTGCGGGCGTGGTCTGTTCCAGTTTTCCTTGAATTTGCTCAGGCCGGGGAATGGTAAATTCCGGATTCGACACGGCAAAAATATCCATGGGCTCCGCGATGTTTTTAAATTGAAAAGCCCCGACCGGGGTAAGAGCAAATTCCGATTTATTTTTGACCTGATCGCGAATAGTTTTAGACAGCATGATGGCCCCGGGTACGCCGAGAGATTCAATACGGGAAGCGATGTTGACACCATCACCGAAGACGTTATTGTCCTTGTATACTACATCACCCAGATGCATACCGATGCGTACCGGCACATCTTGTTCAATAAACTTTCGCTGCATAGCGATGGCCGCCCGTAAGCTGGCAAAGGCGCTTTCGAAGGATAGGAGGCAACCGTCTCCATAATATTGTATGATGTCTCCCTTGTAGAGACTGATGCCTTCCTCCAAAACGGTCTTGAAGCGATCCAAAACGGAAAGGGCTTTCATCTCATCGGCCTGCATCATGGCTGAATATCCTGCGATATCCGCAAATACAATAATGGCTAGTTTTCTCGAGTCGAGCATGCTTCATGCTGTTTAGAATATGGAAAATAGGCAATTATTTGAACTTAATAGGGATCAAGGGGTAAATAGGTGATTTATGGTTACTCCGGGAGGCGATAATAGGGAGAGAATATTGATTGATGCCTCCTCTCAGCTTTTTCCTGTCCATGAGGTTAGCTTTTGTTGAATGGAGTCAGGTATAAAAATTTTTTCAGCATAAGATTTTTTCACCAGAAAGCCGCCCTGATCGTGGTGTAGTTTATGCACCAGGACGGTAGAATCGGGATCAGGTTGGATTCCCAACTGCTCCATTTTTTTAAGCTCTTTTTTGGTACCTACCACGATAATGGGGGGGCGATGCTCTAACACATATTGTATCTCCTGCCGTATGGCTGGGGAGTGCTCAAAGCCCGCAGCGTAATCAAGAACGATGATAGCAGCATGGTGGGCAAGCGTGGTGAAATTGGGATACCATTGCTCGTCTGAGCATAAAAGTACCCGACCTTTATAGTTGTACGTTTTATCCCGTCGGTTGTAGAGCATAACAATAGGGGCGTAAGTTTCCAGAAAGGCTGTCACTTCCTGCATACGCAGACTACCTTCTTTCTTTACGGTCGTGTATCCGCCGACAAAAGAAGGCATTTTAACATCGCTAATGGTATGGGCACGTTGCCCGCTGTTGAAATCGCGCAGGTAAAAGATATAGGGTGTTTTCTGGTGAATCATCTGCTCAATGGCGACCAGGTCACCCATGGCTCGTCGAGAGATCCGCATACGTTTCCTGAATGCCAGGCGCACGTCACTGCTCCCCGACCAGATAATGTAGCTGAAAAAGGAGCAGCTGACAATCATCGCCACGCCCAGACCAGGCTGTTGTTGCAGGCCGGGCATTTTCATTATTATGGCGAGCACGATGAATAGCATGCCTGCTAAGGGAAACAGAAGAATGCCAACCCACATTTTCCGCAGCTCTTTACTAAAGGTAGCCCTGGTTTCTTTGCCGGCCTGACGGCTGGCTGTCCGGCAGTCATCCCGGTCGAAAAGTGGTGGGTTTTTAGTCATATCAGTAGATCTATGCTACCGGATTGTAACAGCTGGATAACGGATAAAGCATTCATTGCCCTTCGTAGCGCTGCAAGCGGTTCTTAAGCACAGTGATTTCCTCGCGCAACATCTTCTCTTTTTCCAGCAGGTTAAAGACGATGTCTATGCCCTCAATATTGAGGTTCAGCTCATGGTGTAAACGAATCATTTTTTCCAGGTCCCGTAGTTGGTCTTCGTGAATGAATCGTTCCTGTTCTATGATATTAAGTTCAATGAGATCGGTATGGTGCAAGGCATCGATAAAGGAATGCTCAATCTCGTAGCGGGAACAAATCGTAGTTATGGCGATTAGCTTCTTTTCCATCTTACCTCATTTTTTGTAATTCCTTAATTAACTCCTTCTCCTGGTCACTCAAGCGGGTAGGAAGCTTAATGTCGTAGGTGATGATGAGATCGCCAAATTTTCCTTCCTGCTTGTACACGGGGAATCCTTTTCCTTTCAATCTGACTTTAGTCCCGTTTTGTGTTTCGGGCGCAATGTTTAGCTTGACCTTACCGTCGAAGGTGTCCACGGTCTTTTTCCCACCCAGGAGAGCAGTGTAGAGATCGAGTTCAACCGTTTTGTGAAGGTTGTCGCCCTCCCGCATAAATGGCGTCTGATTCGTGATGATGAAGGTAAGGTACAGGTCGCCGTCGGGCCCGCCGTTTAAGCCTTTCCCGCCTTTTCCTTTAATTTTGATCACCTGTTCGTTTTCCACCCCGGCAGGGATGGTGAGGCGGATATTATCTTCGTTGACCGTGAGTACTTGTTTGTGCGTGGTATAGGCATCCCTCAAATCTAGATGCAGTTCAGCATGGTAATCCTGCCCTTTAAATTTGGGGTAATGACCGCGGCCAGACGTTCTGCGGCTTCCGCCAAACATTGATTCGAAAAAGTCGGAATATTGCTGTCCGGAAAATCCCTGCTGGCTGGATCGTTGCCGGGATTGTTGTTGTTGCTGTTGCTGTCGCCGGGCTTTCTCGAATTCCTCCCCGTGCTGCCAGTCCTTACCGTATTTGTCGTATTTCTTGCGGTTTTCCGGATCACCCAGTACTTCATGGGCTTCGTTGACGGCTTTGAAATTGCGCTCTGCTTCTTTATCGTCCGGGTTGAGGTCAGGATGATACTTACGGGCCAACTTTCGATAAGCCGCTTTGATTTCCTTGGCGGTGGCGGTTTTAGGTACTCCCAGGATTTTATAATAATCTACAAATTCCATAGTTATGTTTAATTCACTTTGCGCATTTTCAAGATGGTTATTCCTCCACGGTCGGGAATACGCAGGTTGAACCGATTCCAGGTGAGGCGGGTGGCTTCGCCATTGAGGTCAAAGGCAAAGCGGCCTCTATTGTCGTAGAAATAACAGTCCAGAAAGAAGTCAATATCCTCATCATCACTGTAGCGGTCGCTAGTGAGGAAAAGCTCCCAGTCTCCAAAACTAAGAAATCCCGAAGGATAATCCTCATAGATAGCGGTATAGTCGGGTAAGAATTCAATGCGATCGCCATTGTAGAATTCGATGATATTCTCGCGGAAAAGATCTCCATATTCCCGGTAAAATGCACGCTCGATCTCCCAAACGCCAATAATACGATCTTCTTTATTACCGAGCCGCCATTCGGCCACGCAGCCACTCAGGAGGAGGGGAAGGATCAGGACTAAAATATACTTCAGTTTCTTCATAAGGCAAGTGGTTTTATCAATAAGATACCCGCAAAGCCACGTTACCCCCCCTCTACCTTTTGATTTAACACCATTTTTAAGAGGTGTTAAGAATTTTGACAGCATTGGTAATGCCATAGAGGGACTATTTAACATATGAACCATTCACCAAATCTTGCGCCTGCATAAAAAAAGCGCCCCTCCGGATCCGGAGGGGCGCTTTTTTTATGCAGGGTGCGTTTCTGTTTACATGTGATTCACCAGTTCTTCACCGAACTCAGAGCATTTCAGCAGCTTGGCGTTATCCATCAGGCGGTGGAAGTCGTAAGTGACTTTACGGGCGGCGATGGCACCTTCCATGCCCTTGATGATCAGGTCGGCCGCTTCGTTCCAACCCAGGTAGCGCAGCATCATTTCTCCGGAGAGGATGACAGAGCTTGGGTTGACTTTGTCGAGGCCGGCATATTTAGGAGCCGTACCGTGGGTGGCTTCGAAGATGGCTTTACCACTTTCGTAATTGATGTTGGCACCCGGTGCGATACCGATCCCACCTACCTCAGCTGCGAGGGCATCAGAAACGTAGTCGCCATTGAGGTTTAGGGTGGCAATGACGCTGTAGTTGCCGGGGCGGGTCAGGATTTGCTGCAGGAAGGCATCGGCAATAGCATCTTTGATGATCAATTTACCGGCTTTGGTTGCTTCATTTTCGGCAGCGTTGGCAGCCTCTTTACCTTTTTCGGCCACAATGCGGTCGTACTGAGCCCAGGTGAATACTTTATCACCGAATTCGCGCTCGGCCAGCTCATACCCCCAGTCTTTAAATTTGCCTTCGGTAAACTTCATGATGTTCCCCTTGTGTACCAGGGTGACGGAGGGGCGGTTCGTTTCCAGAGCATATTTGATGGCCGAACGGACCAGGCGTTCCGTTCCTTCTACGGATACCGGTTTAATACCCAGGGATACCGTATCGGGGAAGCGAATTTGGGTAACGCCCATTTCTTCGACCAGGAATTTTTTAAGCTTCTCTACTTCCGGAGTACCGTTGAGGTATTCAATACCGGCGTAGATGTCCTCTGTATTTTCGCGGAAAATAACCATGTCTACAGCTTCCGGTTTCTTTACAGGAGAGGGCACGCCGGTGAAATAGCGCACCGGGCGGACACAGGCGTAGAGATCCAGTTTTTGCCGTAAGGCAACATTGAGCGATCGGATACCACCACCTACCGGCGTGGTCAGGGGCCCTTTGATGGCGACCAGATATTCTTCGATGGCGTCAAGAGTAGCCTGAGGAAGCCATTCGCCGGTGCTGTCAAACGCTTTTTGGCCGGCCAATACTTCGTGCCAGTGAATCTTGCGCTCACCACCGTAGGCTTTTTCTACGGCCGCATCAAGGACGCGTTCGGCGGCAGCCCAAATATCGGGCCCAATCCCATCACCTTCAATAAAAGGAATGATCGGATCGTGGGGGACGTTTAATTTTCCGTTTGCAATCGTTACTTTTGATCCACTCATCGTAATGTTGTATTTTGTTCGGTTGCGATTATAGAACGGTCGGCAGTTTGGAGCGGACAGAAAATTCAAACAGTCCGGAAGTCAATAGCGAGTCAGTCAGCAAAACGCAGGATGATCGATTGGATATCGAACTGCCGTGAACCTGCCCGCATGGCCGGTCTTCGGTTCGTAATCAAATTATGTTAATATCGGGCTTAAAAAAAGCACGACAAATGTACAAATTTTCAACTGCTTTTTTGCGAAAGCACGCCTAAACTATACACATCATGTCGAATCCGCATCTGGATCCATCCGGAGCGCATTTTGGAGAAGAAGAACAACGCGTCGAAAAAGCACTGCGGCCACAGGCTCTTAGTGATTTCAGCGGCCAGCCTAAAATTGTGGACAACCTTAGTGTCTTCATTCAGGCTGCCCGGCAGCGCGAGGAAGCCCTCGATCACGTTTTGCTACATGGCCCTCCGGGGCTGGGAAAAACGACGCTCTCCTATATCATTGCGAACGAACTAAGTACCGACCTTAAGATGAGCAGCGGGCCGGTCCTCGAGAAGCCGGGGGATCTGGCAGGATTGCTTACGAACCTGGAGGAGGGCGATGTGCTGTTTATCGATGAAATCCACCGCCTTAACAACGTGGTGGAAGAGTATTTGTACTCGGCCATGGAAGACTACCGCATCGATATTATGATCGACAGCGGACCCAACGCCCGTAGCATTCAGATTACGCTGAATCCCTTCACGCTGGTAGGCGCAACCACCCGCATGGGGTTGCTCACTGCTCCGATGCGGGCCCGCTTTGGTATTAATTGCCACCTCGATTATTACGATCACGCTACCTTGCTGCGTATTATTAAGCGCTCGGCAGGTATCCTCAACGTTCCTATCACCGAAGAAGGCGCGGTGGAAATAGCTCGTCGCAGCCGGGGTACGCCCCGGATTGCCAATGCACTCCTACGCCGTATCCGCGATTTTGCTCAGGTGAAAGGCGACGGTACCGTCGACCAAAAAATCGCCCGTTATGGCCTTGAGGCACTTAACGTGGATGACCACGGGCTCGATGAGATGGACAACCGCATTCTCGATGCGATCATCAACAAGTTTAAAGGTGGCCCCGTGGGCCTGACTACCATCGCAACGGCCGTAGGGGAAGAAGCCGGTACGATCGAAGAGGTGCACGAACCCTTTCTGATCATGGAGGGCTTCATTCAGCGTACCCCACGCGGACGGGAAGCCACTGAAAAGGCCTACAAACATCTGGGGGTGGTGCCGCCGGGGCGGGAGGGTACGCTATTCGAGTGAGTCGTCTGCTTCCTGCTCGTCCTTATGAATTGGAATAATCTGGGAAATATTGTCACTGATGGGGGCAATGACGATATCACGGGTATCTTCCGGTACGTAAAAAACATAATTACTATTGGTCCCCAGGCTCCTGACGACCTGCTGCTCGCCATTCTTGAATAATAAGGTGTGGGATGGTTTTAGTTCACCATTTTTTATCTGGGAGCGGGTCTTAGCGCCCCGCCCCAGACCAAAGCCCAGAAACATGGAGAAAATCATGATGGCTAAAAAGACCAGGCTGCCCGCCTTCTTTTGCGTAAGATCATTCTTGTTTTGGGGTTTGGATTCTGGCTTGTCCTTCTTTAGTTTAGGGCTGATAATAAAGACGATGGCGTACATGCCACCAATAAACAGGGTGAACAGTCCGAGTATTTTCAGGTCGCTCATCAGGGTGTTGATTGGCGAAATGAGAATGTCGAGAATAGTGGCGTAGCGCAGTATTTCGATATCCAGGAAATTGTAATACAACACATCGCTGATAATTCCCAGGATTACGAGATAAATGTAGCCTAGCGATAAGTATTCCTGCAAGGATAAGTCTAGCGGCTGTGCTTGGTCAGCAGAGGTCTGAGTCATGGTCTGTGCTTTTATCGGGTGAGGTATTGTGTGCTTTCCCCAATATGCCAATTTTTTGGCATTACGCGTTCTTTTCTACCGGGGTAAAATGCCCCGACCTGGGCGTTTTTTACCCGAATTGCCATAGTGGTTTGCTTTTTAAATAACTGATAATCATATATTTATGTTTTAAAGTAAATCTGGTACGAATATTGGTCTTCCCTGGACAGGTTTCCACATTTTAATCTGTACCTATGAAGAATCAGGATCGACTATTTGACTATAAAGATGGGTTATTTTTGCGGGGCATCAGCATGCTAGCGTTTGGGCTTGTCGCGCTATGGTATCCCGGAGATGGCATTGAAGCAATGATTACGCCTTTTGGCATCCTTGTTCTGATGAATGGATTGGCCACCATTTTGAGTGGTCAATTCTTTTTTTCCAAAGGCTCCGTTTTACGATTGCTGTCGCTGCGCCATGGTATACTTGATGTATTGGTGGGCAGTGCTGCATTGTTAGTAGCCATTTTGGGCAGTGCAGCTTTCCCGCCGATAGTGACTCTTTGGTTGCTGGCAACGGGAGTTTTCTATTGTTTCTTTTCCCTGCGCTTTATTCCGCCGGCTGTACATATGCAGCTTACTCGTTTGGGGGCAGTTCATATTCTACTGGGAGGGCTGTACTACATCAATCATGTAATGATGTTCTGGGATATTCTGCACCCGGTAGCTATTATGGCGATAGGCTTAGGTGGTTATATGCATTATATTCTGTATCAGATTAGGCAGAAGGAGAAAAAGCAAGCTGTCGAAGGCAGAGATTCGTTTTCTCCTGATTCTCTGGGGGCTTCCAAGGTTTATTATTCATCCCGTTAATAGATAAGCGCTTTCTGTGGAGTTGCTTGTTTGTCTAATTCTTACGTTCTTAAGAGTATGAAAGAGAAGTCTACTCCGGATGCAGTTGCGGCGCTAAAGGAGCGCATTAAAGAGCTTTCGTGCCTCTACGAAATTTCAAATATTGCCGCCACCTCTCAGGAGTCGCTTCCCGACAAGCTGCAGGCTGTCGTCGGTGCACTACCCAAAGCCTGGCAATACCCTAAATTGGCAGTGGCTGAGCTGCAGCTAGATGGGCAGTCTTTTTTGTCTGAATCCTTACCAGTCGCTTTGCTTTCGCAAAAATATCCGATACAAATCCGGGAAAAGCGTAGAGGGTTTTTGGCGATGCATTATCGCAAAGAGAATGGTCGTACCGTATCTTTTCTGGGTGAAGAAGCCATGTTGCTAAAAACGCTGGCTCAGGAAATTGCCAGTATTATCGATCGCGACGAGCAGCGATCGCGAGAAGAGGAACTGCGCCGAAAATTCGAGCATGCTGATCGCCTCACTATTTTGGGCGAGCTCACCGCCGGCATCGCCCATGAGTTAAATACGCCACTCGGCGCTGTCCTCGGTTTTGCCGAGCTTATGGAAGGATATATTGAAGAACCAACAGTCAGAAAAGACCTGCATAAGATCGTTCAGTCAGCCATGCACGCCCGGGAAGTCGTGAAAAAACTCATGTTTTTTTCCTGTGAGATGCCTCGTAAAATGCACTGGCAATCCATTCATACCTTAATTGAGGATGCGTTGAGTTTACTGCGTGTTTCTCTCCAAAGTGCCGGCCTGGAGGTGAAGTATACGGTCGATGACGAGCAGATCAGGGCCCAGGTGGATTCTGTACAACTCACTCAGTTGATATTTAACCTACTAATTAATGCTATGCATGCTTCGACTTCGGGACAAACTATCCGGATGGGCTTGCGTAAAAAATCCGATTCATTCGAGCTAACCATCACGGATCAGGGCCACGGCATTCCACTTTCTGTTCAGGACCGTATTTTTGAGCCTTTCTTTTCTACCAAAGAGCCTGGAGAGGGGTCGGGCCTGGGACTATCCGTGGTACATGGTATCATTAAAGGCCACCACGGAACGATTACCGTAGAGAGTAGGCCCGATATAGAAACTACATTTACCATAACCCTACCGCTAACGCAACCTGTGTGAAAAAAGCAACCGTACTTCTGGTGGACGACGCTCCCGAAATGTTGGAAATACTGCAACGTATGCTCAATGCTTTGCAATACCACACTTTTCAATCAACCAATGTGCGAGATGCCATTGATATTCTTGAGGAATCAGCCGTTGATCTGCTCATTACCGATTTGCGCATGCCCGGGCGCGACGGCATGCATTTAGTGCGCTATGCGGCCAGGCATTTTCCGTCGGTTCCTATTCTGGTCGTAACGGGGTACCCTTCTGTCTCGGGAGCTGTTGCTGCCATTAAATCGGGAGCAGTGGAGTACCTGGTTAAGCCCTTTACGGGAAATGAGCTCAAAGAAGCTGTGGCAAAAACGCTGGCACATCAGACGACTACGGACTCACCTAAAGTACCTGCTTCACCGTCTGCTATTCCGGGCTTAATTGGTGCATCGGAAGTGATGCAGGACGTTGTGGACCTAATCCGGCGCATCAGTAATTTGCGGGTTACGGTACTGATTCAGGGGGAAAGTGGTACCGGTAAAGAGGTGGTAGCCCGGGCCATTCACCAACACGGTGACCGGAAAAAAGCTCCGTTTATTGCTGTGAACTGCGCGGCTATACCGGAAAATTTACTGGAAAGTGAGCTTTTCGGGGTGGTAAAAGGAGCATTTACTGGTGCTCAACACGATCGCTCCGGCTTTTTCGAAGCAGCGAACGGAGGCACCATCTTTCTCGATGAGATCGGCAGTGCGTCGCCCGCAGTACAGGCGCGATTGTTGCGGGTTATTCAGGAAAAAGAAATTAACCGGGTAGGCTCTCACCAATCGATCTCCATCGATGTGCGTATTATTGCGGCTACTAATGTAGACTTACAGGAACAGATGGCAACCGGCAACTTCCGGCAAGATCTTTACTACCGTTTGAATGTCGTGGCTGTTGATCTGCCTCCCCTGCGAAATCGAGGAAAAGATATCCTTTTGCTGGCGGAGCATTTTGTTCGTCATTACAGCCGGGAGTTCGGTCGTTCTGAACCCCGCTTGACCGGAGCGGCCGCAGAAGTCCTGCTGGCCTACCACTGGCCCGGTAATGTGCGAGAGCTGGAAAACCTCATTCAGCGGGCGCTCATTCTAGCAAAAGCCGACCTGGGACCAGAACACTTCCCCGCGTACCTCTCTGATACTTCTCCGGAAAGAAGGACCCGCAGCGATCTGCTGTCTTTAAAAGAAGTGGAATACCACCATATCTGCAAGGTGCTGGAGGCTACTAATAACAATAAAACCCGCGCAGCCGAAATTCTGGGGATTAACCGGAAAACCCTGCGCCAGAAACTGAAAGAAGGAGATGAATCGTCGAGTTAGCTAGTACCGCTTCTTTTCCCGGTCCAGGGTTTTGGCGAACCGCTTCGGTGGTGGCGTAGTCAAAACCAGGGGTTCGTCGGTAAAGGGATGACGAAAGACCAGCTTGGTGGCACACAGGAAAAGCCCTTTGCCGAGAATCGTCTTTTGCGCCTGGGCGTACTGTTTATCGCCGACAATAAGGTGGCCCGCTTGCTTCATGTGGATACGCAATTGGTGGGTACGGCCGGTGATCGGACGCAGCTTTACCAACGATAAGTGCTTGTATACCCGCGAGGGTACGCTGCGTAGTGTGTCAAACTCGGTAAGGGCCTCCTTTTTATGAACCGGTTGGTCTACTGTTCCCGATTTGGGGGGCTTTCCGTGTACGACGGCGGTGTATTCTTTGCGCACTTCACCTCCGGCGAACGCTTTACTCATACGCATCAGGGCTTCTTTAGTCTTAGCCAGCAGAACCAGTCCTTTGGTGGGGACATCCAACCGATGAACGGCTATCGGCCGGGGGAGTGCATCCGGCTGGGAGGAAGGCCTGACCTGCCCGGCGAGGGCATTTTCGACGGTCTTAATACGGGTACCGTTGACGGCAATACCGGCGGCTTTACGCACGACAATCAGATAGTCATCTTCAAAAATTACGGGTAAATCTTTGTCGAATTTCCGGGCCTTTGGCAAGCCACTGCCTTGCAATTCCAGCTGGTCACCAACCTTGAGCCGGGTGCTAAATTGTGCCAGCTCACCATTGACCAGCAAGCGGCCGGTAGCAATGGCTTTTTTTACGGCAGTCTTACTACCAAGGAGAGGAAAGGCTTCCTTGCAATAGTCCGTCAGGGAAGTACCCTGAGCAATGAAATCGACGCGATGGTATTGTTTTCCAGCCATAGATTATGTTTTGGCGGCAGCCACCCCAAAATGGGGGAGGGACTGCTTTTATGGTAAAGGTGCGGAAACTGCGTATACTCTGCAAATACCGATTAGGTGATACCGTCAAGTGCCTGTTTTAGGTCGGCCCATAGCCAATCGGGGTCTTCCAGGCCAATATAGATGCGAACTAACTGGAAGGGGAGGGGATGATCTTCCTGCCCGGGCACCTGGTAGAAACCACTAAGGGGCAGGACCAGCGATTCGTGTCCACCCCAGGAAACGGCCATGGCAAAACAGTTGAGGGACTCGGCAAAATGGTCTACTTCCGCGATTTTATCGGTGCGTAGCAAGATGGAAAATAGCCCACCACCTCCTTTCATCTGTTTTTGCGCAAGCTCAAACTGGGGGAAAGAAGGATGGTAAGGATAGTATAATTCGTGCACGGCGGGATGCTGATGGAGGCGCTTGGTCAGGAAGATGGCACTTTCGTTAGATCGCTGGACACGCAGATGTAGCGTGCGCAACCCCCGTAGGATAAGCGAGGCGTCGCGGGGAGACATCAAGCCACCGAGGGCCATAAATTCATGGGCAAACATTTTTTTCAATAAATGCCGTGGCCCACATACAATACCTCCCATGGCATCACTGTGGCCACTGAGGTATTTGGTTCCGGAATGGACGACCAGATCGATACCGAAGTCGGCTGCCCGCTGAAAAAAGGGCGTGGCGCAGCTGTTGTCAATGCAAGTGAGTACACCGTGGTCGCGTGCGACGTCGGCGCAGGCCCGCAGGTCCTGTAAGTCAAAGGTCAGGGAGTTGGGGCTTTCCAGGTAAAGAAGTTTGGTGTTTTCCCGAAAGGCGGCGGCAATGTTGGCCGGGTTGCGGGCATCGACATAGGTACAGGTGATGCCAAAACGGCCCAGAAATTCATCAATAAGTACTTTCGTAAATGCGTAGGGGCGTTGGATACAAACAATGTGGTCTCCGGCATTGACGCACGACAAAATCGCAGCGGCTACTGCTCCGCTACCACTGGCAAAGGCAAGTGCCTCTTCGGTGCCGCAAAGGGCTGCCATTTTGCGCCGCAAAATCTCTACGGTTGGGTTATTGCCACGGGTGTAAATGTGGGCATCCATTTTAGAAACCAGAGCCTTGCGAAAAGCGTCGACGGTAGGAAAGGCAAAGTTGCTGGTTTGGACGATGGGCGGGGTGATGGCTTGTTGATAGCTGGCCCGGTCTTCGGCCAGATGGAACAGGATATCGTTGTGGTCCATTTTTTTAATGGGAAGATAATAAATGCCGGCTACCGAACGAACTGTACGCAAACAACTATCCCATAAATCTCACCCCAGCGGGTGATAAAAATCACCCGGGCTTTATGCTTTGTCGTGTAGTTTAGCGTTGTCCTAAGCAAGTTCTAAATAATAAAAGCCGTTGTTTCGCCCTGGTGGAGCAACACCAATGTATTTTGCTGATGAGTCGCAATCCATTCCCGCGCAATAGTCCGGGACGCAAGAATCTTATGGCTATTACCGGGTTGTTTCTTTGTTTATTTCTGGTCATTCACCTGGCTGGTAATCTGCAGTTGTTGTTACCGCCCGAGCGTGCGCAGCTGCAATACAACCTCTATTCTGAGGTGTTATCCCACAATATTATTATCAAGATAATATCTTACGTACTGTACGCCAGTATTCTGGCTCATGCGGGCTATGCTTTGTTGCTTACGCTAAAAAGCCGGGCTGCCCGTGGCGAGCAGGGATACGTCTACGACCGCCGACAACAGACCGCTCCGTGGTATCGTCGCTTTATGGGGGTACTGGGAGCGCTGCTGTTGGTGTTTATTGTCATACACATGAAGGACTTCTGGTTTCAGTATAAATTCGGTGGGGTGTCTTTGGATTCCGCAGGGCACAAAGATCTGTACTCTATTGTCGAACAGGCTTATACCCGGGGCTGGTACGTAGCCTTGTACGTTTTCTCCATGCTGGTTCTAGGATTTCACCTCTGGCACGGGTTCTTTAGTTCTTTTCAAACTATAGGCCTTTATCATAAAAAGTATAGCCGTTGGATGAAGCGATTGGGTATGGTGTACACGATAGTCATTACCATGGGTTTTATTATAATCCCAATTTATATGTATTTTATGCAAAACCCTGTCTTGTCATGAAGTTAGACACTAAGATACCCGAGGGGCCACTTACGGAAAAGTGGAGTCGCTACAAGGCAACCTGCCGTCTGGTGAGTCCTAATAATAAAAAGAAGCTCAAGGTTATTGTGGTGGGTACTGGCCTGGCGGGCAGTTCAGCGGCAGCATCATTTGCCGAGATGGGCTATGAAGTGGCATCGTTCTGTTTTCAGGACAGTCCACGTCGGGCACACTCGGTGGCTGCGCAAGGAGGCGTCAATGCCTCTAAGAATTACCAAAATGATGGCGACAGTGCTTTTCGCATGTTTTACGATACGCTGAAAGGCGGCGATTTTCGCGCTCGCGAAGCGAATGTCTATCGACTGGCGGAATGCTCGGCCAACCTCATTGATCAGGCCGTTGCGCAGGGGGTACCTTTTGCGCGGGAATACGGCGGCTACCTCGCTAACCGTTCCTTCGGTGGGGTACAGGTGATGCGTACCTTTTACGCTCGTGGCCAAACCGGTCAACAGCTTCTGCTAGGGGCTTATTCGGCACTCAGTCGGCAGGTGAAGGCCGGAAAGATTCACCTCTATACGCGCCACGAGATGCTGGATCTGGTCCTGGAAGACGGTAAGGCTCGTGGTATCATCGCCCGCAACCTGGATACGGGAGAAATGGAGCGCCACGCGGCCCACGCCGTAGTACTGGCTACCGGTGGTTATGGGAAAATCTATTACCTCTCTACTCTGGCCATGGGGTGCAATGGCTCGGCCATCTGGCGGGCCCATAAGAAAGGCGCCGGCTTCGCAGCGGCGAGTTGGACGCAGATCCACCCGACCTGCCTGCCCCAGTCGGGCGATTACCAGTCTAAACTTACCCTGATGTCAGAATCGTTACGTAACGATGGCCGCATTTGGGTACCTAAGCAGAAAAATGATTCCCGCGCACCCGGTGACATTCCGGAAGAGGAGCGCGACTATTACCTGGAGCGGCGCTATCCGGCCTTTGGCAATCTGGCCCCTCGTGATATTGCTTCCCGGGCCGCCAAGGAGCGCATTGATGCCGGCTATGGCGTGGGGCCGCAGCGCAACGCGGTATACCTTGATTTTGCCCATGCCATCAGGGAGTACGGGGAAGATAAGATCCGGGAACGCTACGGGAATTTATTCCGCATGTACGAAAAGATTACGGGACACAATGCTTATCAGCGACCGATGATGATCTCTCCGGCTGCACACTTTTCTATGGGCGGGCTATGGGTCGATTACGAGCTGATGACGACTATCCCGGGGCTCTACGCTATTGGGGAGTGTAATTTCAGTGATCATGGGGCCAACCGCCTGGGAGCCAACTCTTTATTGCAGGCCTGTGTTGACGGCTATTTCATTCTGCCGTACACCATCGGTAATTATCTTGCCGGTGAGCTGGGCGGTTCTGAGTTGTCTACGGATACGCCGGATTTTGCACAGGCAGAACAAGAAGTGCGGCAACAGTTAGACCGGCTGACACAAATCGGCGGTACCCGCACGGCGACTGATTACCACAAAGAACTGGGCGCTTTACTATACGACAAGTGTGGGGTACAACGCTCCCGGGTCGGACTGGAAGAAGCCATCGAAGAAATTCGGGCGTTACGGAGCGATTTCTGGCAAAACCTCAGTGTGCCGGGAACGGCAGGCGAGATAAATTCTGAGCTGGAAAAAGCCGGTCGCGTAGCCGATTATCTGGAACTGGCCGAAGTAATGTGCTATGATGCTCTAACCCGGGAAGAGTCGTGTGGAGCGCATTTTCGGGAGGAATATCAAACCGGAGAAGGAGAAGCCCTGCGTCGCGATGAAAACTATCAGTTTGTCTCCGTCTGGGGGTATCCGGGGCCGAATGCTGAGCCGGTGCTACACCGGGAAGAGCTGACCTTTGAAGAAATTGAACCCACTGTAAGAAGTTATAAATAATGAAGATAGACCTTAAAATATGGCGCCAGGAAAACGCCCGTAGTAAGGGACGTATGGAAGATTACACCCTATCGGAGGTAAATCCTGATATGTCGTTTCTGGAAATGCTGGATGTACTTAATGAAGGCCTGGTTCGCGAGGGCAAGCGGGCCATTGAGTTTGATCACGATTGCCGGGAGGGCATCTGTGGGCAATGCGGACTATTCATCAATGGTCGCGCGCACGGTCCCATGAATGCCATTACGACCTGCCAGTTACATATGCGTCATTTCAACGATGGCGATACCATTTATATAGAGCCCTTTCGGGCAAAAGGATTTCCGGTTATTCGCGATTTGAAGGTGGACCGGTCGGCGTTCGATCGCATCATTCAGTCGGGCGGATTTATCAGTACCCGCACGGGAGATGCCCCTGAGGCCAACGCTATTCCCATCGCGCATCAGGATGCGGAAGATGCTTTTGATGCGGCAGCCTGCATCGGCTGTGGCGCTTGTGTGGCCACCTGCAAGAACGCGTCGGCGGCTTTATTTACGGGAGCTAAAGTAAGCCATCTGGCTATGTTGCCTCAAGGCCGCCCCGAAGCTGATCAGCGCGTGGTGCAAATGGTCGATCAGATGGAAGCCGAAGGCTTTGGACACTGTACAAATACCGGAGCCTGTGAGGTAGAATGCCCACAGGAAATATCAATCCGGCATATTGCCCGTATGAATTTTGAATATAATAAGTCGGTGATTAGCCAAAACGAATAACCATGGAACAAAAACTGCAACAATTACTGGAGCGCATTCGTGCCGAAGGGGTTGAAAAGGCCCAACAAGAGGCGGATGAGCTTTTGGCAAAAGCCCGGGAAAAAGCGGATCGTATTTTGGCGGAAGCCGAAAAAAAAGCGGCCAGTTTGAAAAAAGAGGCTGAGAAAGAGGCCGCCGACCACCGCCAAAACGTCGAAGCTGAACTTAAGCTATCGGTACAACAGTCGGTCGATGCCTTACAGCAACGCATCGCAGGCTTGGTGACTATGCAGGCCATTGGTCAACCCGTGGAAGAAGCATTTCAGGATGCGGACTTCATCAAAAAGCTAATTGACCAACTGGTGCAAAAATGGTCACCGGAAGAGGATGGGTTGTCCCTGGATCTGGCCGAGGGCTACGGTCAGGAGCTGCTCGATTACTTTGCCGGACAGAGCCGGAAAACGATGCAGAATGGGCTGGACATTAAGCCTACCTCATCTATGCGCGACGGATTCCGATTGGGACCGCAAGACGACCGCTACGTGCTGTCTTTCCAAAGCGAAGATTTTAAGCAGTTCTTTGCGGAATATCTGCGTCCCCACACGCGTACGCTACTCTTTGATAACGATAAGAAATAACGCAATTCATGAACCGTTTGACGCAACGATCTTATTACTACCTGGTGGCCGCTCTGCCCGAACTTGCTCTGCAGCAAGCGGAGTTGCCATTTGGGCTGAAGGAATGGATCGGCGTATTGGAGAAAAACGGCACCCCTGCTGATCTCCAACAACTCACGCTGCTACGACTCCCGGCGGATCATCGCCATATCATCGCCTGGCTGTACGACGGGCACGATGCCCCGGACGATACGATCAATTATTATTCGGGGGAGGAGCTGCGGAGTAAACTGGAAGAGGGGCGGGGACTACCTGCATATCTACATGAGGTATACGATGGCTTTCGCCAAAAAAAAGAACAACCGGAACGCCTGGTATTTGAGCAGGAGTTAACGGAAAAATACTACGATTACGCCCTGCCCAAAGCCAGGGGCGTGGTGCAGGAATGGTTAAGTTTTGATCGCAATCTGCGCAATTTGCTCTCGGCCTGGAATCGCCGTAAGCACCACCTACCGTCCGAGCATCAGGTCGTGGGGCAAAATGATATTACCCGGGCAATACAGCAAAATGCCCAGGCGCGTGATTTTGGTCTGGGAAAGGCCTATCCGCGCTGGTACTGGTGGGTGCATGAGGCGGAGAGCGACGGCTTGCTGGAACAACAGCAGAATTTGAATCGCATACGCTGGAACTTCCTCAATGAGGTATTGCGCTTTGAGTATTTTAGCTTCGATGTCTTGTTGGGCTACTTTCTTAAATTACAAATATTGGAGAGCCGGGTCGGACCCGACGCCAGGCGCGGTCAGGAGCGACTCGACAACTATATTGAACAAATCGCTGAACAATTTTCCCTCTTATGACGGCAACACAGCAATATACGACGGGCACCGTGCGAGGCATCGTGTCCAATCTGGTCACGGTAATCGCAGATGGCCCGGTGGGTCAGAACGAAATCTGTTTTATCCAGCACGGAGACACACCGTTGATGGCCGAAGTCATTAAGGTAGAGGGGAATATTGCCTTCACCCAGGTCTTCGAAAGCACCCGCGGGCTGCGGCCGGGAATGTCGGTCACTTTTCGCGGCCACATGCTGGAAGCTACCTTGGGCCCGGGCATTCTATCGCGCAACTACGACGGCCTGATGCACGACCTGAATGCCATGACGGGCATTTTCCTGAAGCGGGGGGAGTACACCTCGGCCCTGGATTTAGAGCGCGCATGGGACTTTACACCGCTGGCGACAGCAGGCGATCAGGTGCAGGCAGGGGACTGGCTGGGCGAGGTCGACGAGAATAGCATTGCGCATAAGATCATGGTGCCCTTCAACGTGGAAGGTGTATACCGTGTAAAATCTATAGTGGAAGCGGGAACATACCGGGTAGAAGATACTATTGCCACCTTGATCGATACAGATGAGCGGGAAATAGACGTTTCGATGTTGCAGCGCTTCCCGGTTAAGAAGGCCATCAAAGCCTACGTGCGCAAGCCACGTCCGTTTAAATTGTTAGAGACCGGCGTGCGCATTATTGATACCCTTAATCCTATGGTAGAAGGCGGTACGGGTTTCATTCCCGGACCCTTTGGTAGTGGTAAAACGGTATTGCAACAGGCGATTTCCAAACAGGCGGAAGCCGATATCGTCGTCATGGCGGCCTGTGGTGAGCGAGCCAATGAGGTTGTGGATTTGTTCGCCGAATTTCCCGAGCTGGAAGACCCCTGGACAGGCCGCAAGTTGATGGAGCGCACGACTATTATCGCGAATACCTCTAATATGCCGGTGGCGGCCCGGGAAGCCTCTGTCTATACGGCGATGGCCATCGCGGAATATTACCGGTCCATGGGACTGAAAGTATTGCTGCTGGCTGATTCCACGTCCCGCTGGGCGCAGGCCCTGCGCGAGATGTCGAATCGCATGGAAGAGCTGCCCGGGCCGGATGCTTTTCCAATGGACCTCTCGGCAATTATTTCTAATTTCTATTCACGAGCCGGGGTGGTTTACCTCAATAATGGACAGACGGGCTCGATTACTTTTATCGGTACGGTATCGCCTGCTGGTGGTAACCTCAAGGAGCCGGTCACCGAATCCACCCAAAAGGTAGCCCGGTGCTTTTACGCCCTCTCGCAACAACGGGCTGACAGTAAACGCTATCCGGCGATTGATCCCATCGAGAGCTATTCTAAATACCTGGAGTACCCCGAACTACAGGAAACGCTCAACGAAAATATCGATTCCGAATGGACCGATAAAATCAATGCCCTGCGTAACCGCCTGATTGAGGGAAAGGAGGCCGCTGAGCAGATTAATATCCTGGGGGATGACGGGGTGTCGATTGATACCCACCTCACCTTCTGGCGTTCGGAGGTCATTGATGAGATTATCCTCCAGCAAAATGCTTTTGATGATGTCGATTCTCGTACTCCCATGGAGCGGCAGAAGTATATGGTGGATAAAATCCTGAGTCTGGTGCGTACCCCGCTGGAATTTGAGCAATACGAAGACGTCAACCCCTATTTTAAGCGGGTGATCAATATACTAAAGCAAATGAACTACTCCGCCTTTGAATCAGAATCGTTCCGGAAATACGAGGAGGAGTTGAAAAGTATTTTGGAAGAGAGGCTAAAGTCTGGCGACTAGGTACTTGAATACATCTAGCCTCTAACGTCTAAATGCTAAAAATCTAACAAGATGAAAAAAGCCTTTCAACGCATATATACTAAAGTCGATCAGATCACCAAGGCGACCTGTACCGTACGAGCTACGGATGTGGGGTACGAAGAGTTAGCGCTGGTGGGCGGTCGCCTGGCGCAGGTGGTAAAGATTATGGACGATCAGGTAACGCTGCAGGTATTCGAGGGTACGGAAGGCGTACCAACGAATGCGGAAGTAGTATTCCTGGGCAAAGCACCTGCCCTTAAGGTTGGCGATACGCTGGCCGGACGCTTTTTCGATGCATACGGCAACCCTATTGATGGCGGAGCGGAAGTCGATGGCGAAGAGCGCGAGATCGGTGGCCCCTCGGTAAATCCGGTTCGGCGCGAGCAACCCTCTGAGTTAATTGTGACCGGTATGGCCGGTATTGATCTCAACAACACTTTGGTGACCGGGCAGAAAATTCCTTTCTTTGCCGACCCTGATCAGCCCTACAATCAGGTGATGGCGACGGTGGCTCTGCGTGCCAAAGCTGACCGGATCATTCTGGGAGGTATGGGGCTGACCAACGACGATTATCTATATTTCCGCAACGTATTTGAGCAGGCGGGAGCGCTCCATCGTATCGTCAGCTTCATCAACACTACGGAGAATCCGCCGGTAGAGCGCCTGTTGGTACCCGATATGGCCCTGACGGCAGCCGAGTACTTCGCGGTGGACAAACAGGAGAATGTACTGGTACTCCTCACCGATATGACACTCTATGCGGATGCGTTGAGTATCGTATCTAACCGCATGGATCAGATCCCCTCCAAAGACAGTATGCCGGGCTCACTGTATAGCGACCTGGCCAAAATCTATGAAAAAGCCGTACAGTTTGCCGAGGGTGGAACGATTACCATCATCGCGGTGACGACCTTGTCGGGGGGCGATATTACCCACGCCATCCCGGATAATACGGGCTACATTACCGAGGGACAATTGTTCCTTCGTCGCGATACGGATATTGGTAAAGTAATTGTCGATCCCTTCCGTAGTCTTTCGCGTCTCAAGCAATTAGTGATTGGCAAAAAGACCCGTAAAGATCACCCACAGGTGATGAATGCTGCGGTGCGTCTTTATGCTGACGCAGCTAATGCCAAAACGAAATTAGAAAACGGCTTCGAGCTGACTGATTACGATGAACGTACGCTGGATTTTGCGAAAGCATACGCAAATCAACTTATGGCGATCGACGTAAATATGGAGCCCGACACTATGTTGGATACGACCTGGCAGTTATTTGCCAATCATTTTTCTCAGGCTGAAGTGGGAATTAAGCAGGAGCTGGCAGATGCGTTCTGGCCGGAAAAGGAAAAGACGGAATAAACAATGGCGATCACCTTTCAATATAACAAGACGTCGCTGCAGCGAATGGAGAAACAACTCAAAGTTCGTCGCAATGCCCTGCCTATATTAAAAAATAAGGAGGCGGCCCTGCGCGTAGAGGTGAAAAAAGCCAAAAAACAGGCCGAAGCTATGCAACAGCGCCTGCAGCAATCCATGGAGGAGCATTCCGATATTACCCACTTTTGGGATCGCTTTGATTTTAGCCTGTTGGAGGTGAATGATGTTACCCTGGATGTACGCAAAATAGCGGGGGTTAAAACGCCGATACTCGATACGGTTGAGTTCAATCGCCGCCCCTTTATGCTATTTAATCGTTCGGCCTGGTACGCTGATCTCCGGTCTTTATTGGAGGAATGGACTGAGCTGGTTTTAAAGCGAAAGTTGCTTTGGCGTCGGATGGAATTACTGGAGCAGGCCCGTAAAAAGACGACTCAAAAGGTAAACCTCTACGAAAAGGTGCAGATACCGGATTATGAGGATGCCATTCGTAAGATTAAGCGGTACCTGGAAGATGAGGAGAATTTGGCGAAAGCCGCCCAAAAAATTGTTAAAAAACGCAAAGAAGAATCGACCGGGCTATGATTGAAGCCATGTATAAATATGTGTTTCTGATTGAGCAGGGAGGATACGAATCCTTTCTGGAAGGAGTGCGTACGCTCGGTGTTCTGCACGTGCAGGAACGCAAGGAGGGGCTGACGCAGGCGATGCGCGATCAGTTGGATGGGCAGCAGGAATTACAGTATATCATTGACGCCCTGGAGAAGCGCGAAGTAGCAGCCAATTCTGCCGTAGATACACCGTCGCCTGAAACCGGGCTTACCCTGGTGGAACAATTCAATACCCTGACGGAGAAGCTGGACAACAGTCAGCAGGAATTGGCCCGGGTGGAGGCCGAATGGCATCACTGGCAGCCGTGGGGACTATTTTCCGGTGAAGATGTGAGGGTGCTGGAACGGGAAGGACTACAGGTACATTTCTACTCCTGCCCTGCCCGCAAATGGCAGCCGGAGTGGAAAGAGGCTTTCCCGATTGAGGTTGTCAACCGGGCGGGATCGGAAGTGTATTTTGTGGGGTTAACCCAGAATGGCGAAGAACCTAAGGTGCCGGCAGATGCCAATCTCTGGCCACGTCCGGAAACGGGCACCCTGGAATGGCAGGAACAGCGACTCCGCCAACAACAACAAATTGAGGCTCTGCAGCAGCAGTTGGATGATTTAGCGGCTACTGGAATTCCCGCGCTACAGGCTACGCTCAATAGTCTGCAAGATCAGTATCAATTCAACGACGTGCTACGGCAAACGCGGAGCGAGGCCAATGATCACCTAATGGTGCTGGAGGGGTTTGTACCCAGATCAGCCCGTAAGGCACTTGATCCCTGGCTCGACCACGAAAAAATTATGTACCTGCGCGAACGGGCAACCCCCAATGATGCACCGCCGGTACGGCTACGCAACTCGCGTTTTGCCAGGTTGTTTGAGCCCATTAGTGAACTGTTTGCACTACCCGAATACGCAGAGCTGGATCTGACCCCGTTTTTTGCTCCTTTCTTTATGCTGTTTTTTGGCTTCTGCCTGGGGGATGCAGGATACGGATTAGTGATCATTTTAGGGGCATTATACTACCGCTTCCGCGGAAAAGAATCGCTACGGCCTGTACTTGATCTGTTGATCTGGCTGGGCCTGGCTACCGTGCTGTTTGGTGCCCTGACGGGTACTGTTTTTGGTATCAACCTATTGGAAAACCCACCGCCAGGGCTGGAATCAATTCGGGCCTACATGCTGGACAGTAATCAGCTGTTCCAATTGGCGCTGGTAATGGGCGTGGTGCAAATTCTGTTTGGGCTCATTTTGAAAGCGGTCAATCAGGTGCGGCAGTACGGCTGGCAGTACGGGATGGTGCCGATAGGATGGATCGTATTGTTGGTCAGCTTGTTAGACATTGGCCTACTCAAGCGCTTCACTGGGATATCGACTTACGTCGCCTATGCCGGAGTGGGAATGATCTTGTTGTTTAGCGACCCTAAGGCAAGCCTGCCCGGCCGGATTGGCAAAGGACTGTGGGAACTCTACGGTATTACCGGCATTTTCGGTGACCTGTTGAGCTATATCCGCTTATTTGCCCTGGGTATTTCCAGTGCGATCCTGGGGTATGTGGTCAATAATATTGGCATGGAAGTGAGTCAAGCCATTCCTTATGTAGGGCCGGTAATCTTTGTGCTGTTTTTGGTGGTGGGGCATACAGCCAATCTACTGATAGCCTCTTTGGGGGCCTTTGTCCATCCCATGCGTTTGACCTTTGTCGAGTTTTATAAAAACGCCGGCTTTAAGGGCGGTGGTGAAAAATATGATCCGTTGCGCGAGCACGGTACAGAAGAGACCAACTAAAAATTAACGATACAAATAAATAAAAGACATGAGCACAGGAATCATTTTAGCCTACATTGGCATCGGTTTAATGCTGGGATTGGCCGGCGTAGGTAGCGCAGTTGGAGTATCTATGGGCGGTAACGCCACCGTGGGTGCTCTGCAAAAGAACGACAAAGCATTTACCAGTTATATGATCTTGAGTGCCATGCCCGGTACGCAGGGACTCTATGGTTTCGCCGGCTTTTTTGTGGTGAATGCCTCCGGTGTGCTTAGTCCTGAAATAACCACCCTGCAGGGTATGGCTATTCTGGCCGCCGGTTTTGCCCTCGGACTGGTCTCCCTTATCTCGGCGATGCGACAGGGGCAAATCTGTGCCAACGGTATTGCCAGTATCGGTGCCGGCCACGATGTCTTTGGTAAGACAATCGTCCTGGCTGTATTCCCCGAGCTGTATGCCATTGTGGCCTTTGCTGCCACCTTCCTCATCAACGCCGGACTGTAGAGAAACTCCTATTCTGCCTTTGGGGAAGAAGTAAAAACGCAATATCTTGCGTCTTTGCCTTTGCGGACAAAACAGGCTCTGTAGTTCAAGGGATAGAATAGGCGTTTCCTAAACGCTAGATCCGGGTTCGAGTCCCGGCGGAGCCATTTTGAGGTATGAAGTTTGAGGTGTGAATTTTGAAAATGTTTCTGCCCACTGCAACCGCCTACTGCATGATAACTTGGCGGGCGATAAACCCCCCATTCGCGTGTATACGGTACACATAAACACCTTTAGGCAGGGGCCCTGGGTCAAACAAGAGGGTATGTTCTCCCGCGCTCAGGGATCCTGCGAACAGGGTACTTAATTGGCGACCCTGAGTGGTATGAAGGGTAATTTGTAACCTTCCTGCTTTTGCTAAAGTAACGGGCAGGTGAAGCAAGCTGTTTTGCGTCATGGGATTGGGATAAGCTGGTTGTAGCTGTATCCCGATGGTTGAGCTTAGCTTATTTTGAGTCGAGGTACTCGTCATGAGTCCGTAGACTTGAATGCGTTGCCGTACCGTATCTCTTCCTAGTATATCCGGTAGCGCATCGCCATCGATATCCATAAAGCCGAGCGTAACAAAATGTTCGGGTAGTTGATGTATCTCTCCGTTTCGGTCGAGTACGGAGCGTTCACCGAGATAGATTTCCTTGCCGTTTTGCCCATCCACGTTGTAAAAGCCAGTGAAGCCGGAGGCCATATCGGCCTGGTTTTCTGGAAAAGTAAACGAAAATCGAGCTTCGCCATTAGCACCGTTGACGATGCGGATACCCTGGGTGCGATCCAGGCTGTCGAGTACTCGCAAGACTATTTCTGGTACGTTGTCTCCATTCAAATCCCAGGCGTCCGGCCTGCGGAGAGCGCTTTCCAGATAGGGGAAATTTTGTCCTTCGGGGCCCTCAAATTTAAGATCAAGCTGGTAGCTTAATTCTGACCGGAGTTCGGTGGATATTTCCTCTTGTTCGGGTTGCAATGGTATCGCTCTGGGTACACCGTGCACCACAATTTGACGGGTATCAGGTAGATACTGAATAAGGTCAGCCAACTGATCGCCGTCCACATCAAAAAAACCGACGATACTGTCAAAGCGTTTGAGCTCAGTAGCGGTTCCGTTGGGTACGTCCAGAGTTAAGAGTATGCTTTCGATTAGAGTGTCGGGATCATAGACAAAACCAGCCGGATGCAGCAATACTTCGGCAACTCCTTCAGCATCTATGTTTAGAATACTGAAATCCAGACCGGATGCCGTTCCGTGGCCGTGGAGGGACTGACTCACATTCTCTTCCAGGTAGAAGCGAGTGGTGAATGTGCTCGTGCCCTTCCGGGGGGAATCAGTAATCAAAGGATTGGTACTTACTGGTTCTGAGGCCTCCAGCCATTCTGATTGCTGCGGGTCGACGGTCCAGATATCGATTATCCCGTTTTGG
>Ga0102940_1000116_pt1 | contig 53074 bp, 41 predicted proteins | sample SalPonR2_C_D1_MG_FD_78215 | JGI IMG/M metagenome (GOLD analysis project Ga0102940, IMG submission 78215) | Salt pond soil microbial communities from South San Francisco under conditions of wetland restoration - Salt Pond MetaG R2_C_D1_MG | ecosystem: Environmental > Aquatic > Marine > Intertidal... | reverse complement strand
CTATTTCATCAGCCTGGTCTGCATTTTTATGTTCTCAACCTATCTTGTCATGCAGGAAAAAAACTAAGGAGACACCATGGGACATATGAAAGAACCCTATATCAAATTCATTCTCTATATTGCCGTAATCGTGCTGGTGAACATCGCGGGACTGACCCTGTTTTTCCGGGCTGATCTCACCCGCAGCCAGATCTTTTCTCTGTCCAAAGCCAGCAAAGAGGCAGTGGCAACCCTGTCCGAACCCTTGAGCGTCAAGGTTTTCTTTTCCAAAAACCTGCCTGCCCCCCACAACAACACGGAACGGTATCTGCGGGATCTTCTGGAAGAGTATGCTGCCCGGGCCGGACGTCAGTTCAACTACAGCTTTTACAATGTATCTTCCGAAGCAGGCGACCTTTCTTCCCGGGCCAATGAGAACAGAGAGATGGCCGGAAGTTACGGCATCTCTCCCATCCAGATCCGGATCATGGAAAATGATGAAATCAAATTCAAGAACGCATTCATGGGCCTGGTAATTATCCACGGCGATCTCGTTGAAAAAATCAATGCTGTCACATCCACCGACGGGCTGGAATACCAGTTGACCACCGCCATCCAGAAACTCAACAACAAGGTTTCCGCACTCTTGCGTGTCACAGATACCATTCAGGCAAAATTATACCTGTCCTCTTCTTTGCTCACCATCGCCCCGCTCATCGGTTTGGACAATCTCCCACAACTGGCCGGGTCCGTCAAAGACACCATTGCAGACATCAACGCCAGAAGCCGGGACATACTGGCGTTTGAACACACCGACATTTCCGACAGACAAACCCTGGACAGGGTTGCTGAAAAACATGATATCATGGCCCTGTCCTGGCCCGCCATCCCGGATAAAAACATCGCTGCCGGCCAGGGAGCGGCAGCCCTGGTGCTGGAATACAAAGACCAGTCTGCCAGCCTCCCGTTGATCACGGCCATGGAGCTGCCCATCATCGGCACCTCCTACCAAATGGCTGATCCGGATGCCCTGCAAGAGGAGATCACCGCCATCATGGAAAAAATGATCGGCATCAACCAGGATATCGGGTTTCTGGCCGACCACGGCACCCACACCCTGGGTCCTGACCGCATGGCCATGATGCAGGGACAGCAGGGGGCGGGCATGCAGGTGTTCAACAACCTGTTGTCCGCCAGGTACAACATCAAACAGATTGCGCTGGCAGAAGAGGATATTCCAGAGGGTCTCAACTGCCTGATCATTGCCAAACCCACAGAGCCGTTTTCCGATTATGCACTGTTCCAGATCGACCAGGCCCTGATGCGGGGCACCAATATCGCCTTTTTCGGGGATGCCTTTCAGGAAATCATGGCCAGGGGCGGCATGGGCATGCCCCAATACAAACCCATTGACACCGGCCTGGAAAAACTGCTGGCCCATTACGGCATATCCTTGAAACCAGCCTATGTTCTGGACAAATCCGCCTACAAGCACCAGCCCAGAGAAGGCGGCGAACAGATTATATATTTTGCGCCCATGCTCAAGGAAAAATCCATTAACAATACCCCGCCCTTCATGCACAATATCAAAGGACTCATTGCCATGCAGGCATCTCCTGTGGAACTGGTAAAAGACAATATTGATGACGCACAGGTTACCCCCACAAGGCTGCTGCACACATCCGAGGAATCATGGCTCATGCAGGGCAGTATCAATCTCAACCCCATGTTCATCTCACCTCCCGAATCCCCAGAAGAACTGGGCACCCATGACCTGGCCTATATCCTGGAAGGCACCTTTACCAGCTATTTCAAGGACAAACCCATCCCCAGAAAAGAGGTGGGGGACACCGACACCCCGGATGCAAAAGATGGGGCAGGTGCCACAACAGATGAAGATGATCCGACAAAAAAAGAGACCCAGCCGGGCGAAACCGGTGCCGCAGCTCCCAGGGGGCTAGTGGCGGAAAACCGGCTCAGGGACACTTCCAGCCCTGCAAAGATCTTTGTGCTGGGATGTTCCCAGATGCTCCAGGACAACATGCTGGATCCCCAGGGGAAAACCACCAACGCCACCTTCATCCTCAACGCCATCGATCATTTGAACGGCAGAGATGACATTGCTGCCATGCGCAGCAAACAGCAGTCCTTGAATCCCCTGGACCCCACCACCCCCATGGTGCGCGGGGTGATAAAATCCGTTAACATTGCCGGACTGCCGGCCCTGGTCGTGCTTTTCGGCATAGGGGTCTGGGCGGCCAGAAATGCAAAAAAGAAAAAAATTGCCACCTTGTTCAATTCATAAGGATGACACTGCCATGAAAAAAGAATACCTGATTCTGACCCTTTGCATCGTTGCCCTGAGCGGTTATCTTTTGTTCCATAAACAGGACCGTACCCATTATACCCTGCCTGATCCCCCGAAGGTGGCGGCAGACAGCGTGGACCGCCTGGTCGTCCAAAAACCGGAGGACACCATAGCCTTTACCAGAACAGAACAGGGCTGGGTGGTAACGGACCAGGCATATCCGGCTGATGATGCTGCCATGCGCCAGATGCTGGATGTCATCACAGGGCTGAAATTTTCCGCCCTGGTGTCGGAAAATCAGGATCTTGTCCGGTATGAACTGGATGACGGCCATTGCCTGGATGTCACCGCCTATGACCAAAACAAGGCCCTTTTGTCATTCAAGATAGGAAAAACCGCCCCCACTTTCAACCACACCTTTGTCATGCTGGAAAACGATCCCAATGTGTACCATGCCACAGACAGCTTCCGGCAGCATTTCGATAAAACCGTCAATGGGTTCAGAGACAAGCAGGTCATGAGTTTTGCTGAAGCATCCATCACAGGCATGACCATTGAAGTCCGGGGGAAACAAACCCACTTGAGCGGCCAAAAATCCGGTTCCGGTTCACAAGATGAAGCCGGGACAGGCTTTAAATATAAAGATGGCAGTGCACCGGATCCCCAAACGATTTCCAATCTTTTGTCCACCCTGTCGGTGCTCTCCTGTGACCGCTTTGTCGATGATCCGGACAAACAGCAACTGGAAAAGGATACCCCGGATCTGACAATCACCCTTGAAAACGGTACCCCCATTGTTTTGCATCTGTTTGATCAGGGGGAAGAAGGTTCGGTTTTCGGGACTTCTTCCATGAACGGGTATGGTTTTGTCCTGGAAGAATATGTTGCCAAAGACATCCGGTCGTGGGCCCATGAACTGGCGGGGCTGGAGCAGACAGAAGAGGAGAAGCACACCACCCAGTGAAGCAGATATTCAAGCTTTTATATCAGCCCTATAAATGGATCGTGGTGCTCCCCTTCACGCTGGCCATCACCATGGTCATGGGACTGGTCTGCATAACTGTGGGGGCTGTTTTCTCCCAGGATGCGGCCAATGTAACAGCTGTTTTATGGTCCAGGCTTTGCTGTGCCATCGCCCCTGTCCGGGTTGCTCTGAAGGGAAAGAAAAATTTCACCCCCAAGAATGCCTATGTGGTGGTGGCCAACCACCAATCCATGGTGGATATACCGGTGATCCACGGGTTCATGGGGCTGCACATCAAATGGGTCATGAAGCAGGAACTGCGGAAAATCCCCATTTTCGGGATCGCCTGCCATTATCTGGGCTGTATTTTCATAGACCGGTCCCACAGGGATGCTGCCATTCGATCCATTCACCAGTCCAGAAAACGCCTTTCCCCCAGGGCATCGGTACTGTTCTTTGCAGAAGGCACCAGAAGCCGTGACGGTCAGGTACGTCCCTTTAAAAAAGGGGCGTTTGTCTTTGCCAGGGAAACCGGACTTCCTATTCTGCCGGTCACCATCAAAAATTCATACCAGATCATGCCGCCGGATTCTCTGGACCTTGTACCGGGGAAAGTGGCGCTCATTGTTCACCGCCCCGTGTATGTACTGGCAGATGATCCGGACCGGCTGGATGCGGTCATTGCATCGGTCCGTGCCACCATTGCCGCACCATTGATGCAGTAATAGCTTCGCCATCGATGCCGTAATCACTGTATACATTTCCCCGTAGCTCCCATGTAAACCATCCCGTTTTTTTGCCCCACCACATCTATAAAAAATTATCCACTTTACTCCCCTTTCCTCTTTTTCTGTAAAATCAATTTGATAAACCTTTTTTCCGGGAATTTTTTCAGCTTATCCCCATTTTTTTCTTGACTTATACCACAGTTTTCGTAAAAGTGTGCCAAAAGGTGGTGGAAAGTGGACCTTACACCCAAAACAAAGGCGTAAAAATACGTGTTCCGATCAAGCTCCTTTCATACAATCGACCCAAAGGGCAGGATAATCATTCCGGCAAGGTTCCGGAATGTCTTAAAGGCGGATGATGAATACGGGGTGGTGGTCTCCATCAAGGATGGTTGTCTGTATGCTTACACGTTCAGTGAATGGAAACAGCTGGAGAAAAAAATCCTGGCTGCCAAAAGTGCGGCAATGGAAAAATTCAAACGCTTTTTCCTGGGAAATGCCTGCCCCCTGAAATGTGACAAGCAGGACCGGATTTTACTCCCCCAGAGCCTGCGCACCTATGCCGGCATCGAAAAAGATATTGTTCTGGTGGGGGTTTTGGACCGGTTCGAGATTTGGGCCCGGGAAAAATGGGACCAGGAGAACCTGAAAATGGAACAGGAACTTGAACAAGCGGAAGTAAGGGAGGAAATTGCTTCCCTGGGGCTGTAACCATGGGATTTGTGCATACGTCTGTCATGCCTGCCGAGGTACTTGCGTATCAGAACCTGAAACCCGGGCATGTGTGTGTGGACTGTACACTCGGAGGTGCCGGCCATGCAAAATCTACCATAAACGCCATACTTCCCGGCGGCACCCTGATCGGTATTGACCAGGACCATGAGGCCATTGCCAATGCAAAAAAGGTGCTTCACCGATTTGCCCAAAACAGTATACTGGTACATGACAATTTCTCCCGTCTTTCACAGATCCTGGACCGGTATAATATCACCGGGGTGAATGCCATTGTCCTGGACCTGGGATTTTCTTTGAACCAGATCACCCGGGCACACCGGGGATTCAGTTTTAACCTGGATGAACCTTTGGATATGCGCATGGACATCAGAAACGATCTGACAGCTGAAACCATTGTCAACGCTTTTGAAGAAAAAGAACTGGCAGATCTGTTCTTCAGATTTGGTGAAGAAAAATTCTCCCGCAGGATAGCCAGGGCCATTGTCAGGGACAGACAGGTTCACCCCATCGCAACCACCCAGGATTTAACCCGCATCATTTGTGACTCAGTTCCGAAAGGCCGGGCCGCCGCCCAAAAAATTCATCCTGCCACCCGGGTGTTTCAGGCCCTGCGCATTGCTGTCAATCAGGAACTGGAAAATCTTGCCATTTTCATGCAGCAGGTTCCTGACCTGCTGGTCAAAGGCGGCAGAATCTGCGTCATCTGTTTTCATTCCCTGGAAGACCGCATTGTAAAACAGCACCTCAAATCCTTTGAAGCCCTTTGCACCTGCCCCAAAGACCTGCCCCGATGTGTCTGTAATACACAGCCGACCATGCGGTCCATCTTCAAAAAGCCGCTGATACCATCTTCCAAAGAGATGGCGGAAAATCCCATGGCCAGAAGTGCAAAACTCAGGGTTGCTGAAAGGATATAGCATATGAACCAGAAACGCACAGGGCCGAAAAAGAGCAGCACCGGGGTAAAATGGCTGGTACTCATTTGTGTTTTGTTCGGGGAACTGCTGGTACATACCTGGGTGAGAACAGAGAGTACCCAGACGATTGTCGAAATCTCCACTGCCCAGGCCCGTTTGTCAGACCTGATCTCCTACCAGAAGGCATTGACACTGGAACGGGACCGGCTCAAATCCGATGATCGGATTATCCGCATCGCCCGATCACAGCTGGGCCTGACAAGTGATGTATTCAACCAGACCATCTATCTGGGCAAAGAAAATCTGTAATGGCTGATGATGTGCACATAAAAAAACGGGTGATGGTGATCCAGGTATTCCTTGTGGGCACCCTGCTGCTGCTGGGGGCCAAATCCTTTGACATCCAGATCCGCAAGGCAGACCTGTATGCCAGGCGGGCGGAAAATGGATATTCCAGACTTTTGACCATCAAAGGAGAAAGGGGACAGATTCTGGACCGGAACCTGAACAAACTGGGAACCAGCCTGGATGCCATGACAATTATCGCTGACCCGCAGCGCATAGAGGCCCCGGTCAAAATTGCCCGGATACTGGCCAAACATTTGGAAATCGATTCCAAAACGCTGACGGGAAAATTTTCCGCTGACAATCGGTATACAGTTTTGTCGGAGGCGGTGACACCGGAACTGGCCGATGACATCCGAAAACTGCATCTGCCGGGCATCTATTTTAAAAAAAGTTTCAAACGCTTCTACCCCAACCGGGATCTGGCGGCCCAGGTCATCGGATTCACAGGGAAAAACGATGTCGGCAGAGAAGGGCTTGAGTTCAAATACAATACCATCCTGGAAGGCAGAGAACTTGCCGTCACCGTCAGAAAAGATGGTGTCGGGCGGGTGCTGGATATTGACAAAAAAACCCAGGATGACCTGCGGGGCAACACCATTGTATTGACCCTGGACAAAAAAATCCAGTTTCTGTCTGAAACAGCCCTGGAGCAGGCAGTTAAAGAACACCAGGCAAAATCGGGTCTGGCTTTGGTCATGCGGCCGGTCACAGGAGAAATTTTGGCCATTGCCCATTATCCCCGGTTCAATCCCAACAATTACCAGGATTTCAGCGATATTCCTTATAGAAACCGGGCTGTCACAGATGCGTTTGAACCCGGATCTGCCATGAAAGTGTTTACCGCTGCTGCTGCCCTGGAAAAAGGGTTTACCCCTTCATCCATCTTTTTTTGTGAAAACGGCAAATACCGTATCGGCAGATATGTTGTCAATGACACCCATCCCCATGACTGGCTTTCCATTGACCAGATAATCACCTATTCCAGCAATATCGGTGCTGTGAAGATATCTGAAACCATCGGCAGACAAGCCCTGCATGCCTGTCTGACCCGGTTTGGATTCGGCACCAGAACCCGGGTGGAATCCCCCGGGGAAACCAGCGGAACACTCACCTCCCCGGACCAATGGTCTGATATAGATGCCGGGGCCATCTCTTTTGGACAGGGGGTGTCGGTTTCCGCCATCCAGCTGATTTCCGCCATCAGCGCCATTGCCAACAACGGGCAGCTCATGAAACCCATGCTCGTCAAAAAAATCCTTTCCAATACCGGCAAAACGGTCCAGGTCTTTTCCCCCACCCTGGTGCGCCAGGCCGTATCCCCCCTGGTTGCCGCTCAGGTCAGACACATGATGCGCCTGGCTGTCCAGGAAAAGGGCACCGGCACCAAGGCAAACCTTACCGGCTATGCTGTGTGCGGCAAAACCGGCACTGCCCAGAAAGTGGCAGCCGGCCAAAAACAGTATGCCAAAAACAAATACATGTCTGTTTTTGCCGGGTTTGCACCGGAAAAAAATCCCCGGCTGGCAATTCTGGTGGTGGTGGATGAACCGCAAAAAAAATATTACGGCGGAGATGTGGCTGCCCCTGCCTTTAAAACCATCATGGCCCAGTCCTGTAATTATCTGAGCATTCCCCCTGTCACTGCCAGCCTGGTGGCAGCGGTGCCGCATAAGGTGACGGCCGGCTTTCACAAGACAGCAACAAAGGGCCTTGATGCAAAAACGCCAGCCAATACCCTGAAAGGCGCATTATGAAACTCTCTTTTCTGCTCCAGGGAATTGCCCGGGACCTGATACCGGATATGGCTGACATGGAAATTTCCGGCATTCAAACCAGGGCCCAGGACATTCTGCCGGGCCAATTGTTTCTGGCAATGAAGGGGTATGCCGCAGATGGGCATGATTACATGGAAAAAGCCTTTGCCTGCGGCGCGACCGCCGTGATTGCCCAGCATAATCCCGAAAACCTGGACCGGGTCATTCTGGTGCCGGATTCCAGAAAAGCGGCTGCTGCCATAGCTGCCCGGTTTTCTGGAGAACCGTCCAGGGACATGACACTGGTGGGTATCACCGGCACCAACGGCAAGACCACCACTGCCTATCTGCTGGAAAGCATTTTTCTGGCAGCCGGTTACAACTGCGGGGTCATCGGCACCATCAACATCCGCTACAACAACAAAACCCTGGACAACCCCATTACCACACCTGATGCCATGGTACTCCAGCACACCCTTTTTCAAATGAAACAGGCAGGGGTAACCCACGTCATCATGGAAGTTTCTTCCCATGGACTGGACCAGTTCCGTGTGGACGGCTGCCGGTTCGCTGCAGGGGTATATACCAACCTGAGCCAGGACCACCTGGATTATCACCCTGACATGGAAACCTATTTTTCATGCAAGCAGCGGTTTTTCACCCAATTTCTGGGGCCCCGGGGCAAAAACGCGTCTGCCCCGGCTGTCATAAATGTGGATGATACATGGGGACAGAAACTGGCTGATGGTCTGGATTATCCGGTTATCCGGGTGGGCTGCCGGAACCGGGCAGATATTACCGCCAACGATATCAATGACACCATCCAGGGAATTTCCGGCCGCATCTGTCTGAAAAAAGATGAATTTGCTTTTGCCTCGGCCCTCACAGGCGGGTTTAACCTGGAAAACATCCTGTGTGCGGCCGGTGCAGCGTCTTCTTTGGGTGTCCCCCCCCGGGCTATCCAGCAGGGAATTGCCGACTGCAAAGGGGTGCCCGGGCGCCTGGAAAAGGTGAACACTGCCATAAACCGGTATCTGTTTGTGGACTATGCCCACACCCCAGATGCCTTGGCATCCACCCTCAAAACCCTGAAGCAGCGGGCCCCCAAGCGGCTGATAACCGTATTCGGGTGTGGCGGTGACAGGGACAGATCCAAACGCCCCCTCATGGGAAAAATTGCCTGCCAATACAGTGATATGGCCATTGTGACCTCAGACAATCCCAGAACCGAAAACCCGGAACAGATTGTGGCAGATATCATGAAAGGGATCACAGCCACACCCATTCCCAACGATGTCTGCAATGGTCCCTGTTCAAAGACCGGCATCCCTGTCAGCGGCGTTATCCAGCTGGTGGACCGAAAAAAAGCACTGCACACGGCTGTGATGATCTCCCAACCCAATGACATCATTCTGGCTGCAGGCAAAGGGCATGAAACCTACCAGATAACCAACAGCGGGACCATCCATTTTGATGACAAAGAACAACTGCAGGATGCCTGCAATGCATTTGCCAAAAAATTCTCTCCCATTGCCTGGACCCGGGCCGACCTGGAAGCTGCCCTTGGCAATGCCCCGGTTCTCAACACCCTGAATCCAGACACCCTTTTTGCCGGGATCAGCACCGATTCCCGGACCATAAGCACCAATGACGTGTTTGTGGCCCTGGCAGGGGAGAATTTTGACGGCCATGATTATATCCCGGATCTTGTAAACAAAGGCATCCGGGCATTTGTGCTCCGGACCGGCACCTTTCAACCGTCAGGTGACAGCCTATGGGAACAGGCACAAAAAACAAAGCTGCTGGTATTTGAAACCCCTGATACCCTGGCTGCACTGGGCAGGCTGGGCCGATTCCAGCGGCTGCGCTCCAGGGTCAAGGTGCTGGCCATCACCGGATCCAACGGCAAAACCACCACAAGGAAAATGGCCAAAAAAATTTTTGACACCTGCTTTGACACCCTGGCCACCCGAAAAAATTTCAACAATGAAATCGGGGTGCCCGCCACCCTTTTATCGCTTTCCTGCGCCCATCAGTGGGCCGTGGTGGAAATGGGCATGAACCAGACAGGAGAAATGAAACGCCTGTCCGCCATTGCCTGCCCGGACATTGCCATGGTCACCAACACCTCCGGCGCCCATCTGGAAGGATTGAAAACCGCTGACAATGTGGCTGTTGCCAAAGCCCAGATTTTTGACCATGCACAAGAAAACAGCACGGCCATATTTTTTGGGGATGATGCCAGGGCGCCTATTCTGGAAAAAGGGGCAAGGAACAACCCGGATATCACACAGACAATCTCTTTTGGATCCAATGAAACAGCCGATGTTTCTGCCACAGATATCCAGATTTCTGAAAACCGGATCTGGTTTACAGCCAGCATCAAAAACAGATCTGCCCGGTTCCATATCAACTCCCCGGCCCTTTTCATGGTCAACAACGCCCTGGCTGCCCTGGCTGCCGCATCAGCAGCCGGCATCCCCATCAGTGACATGCAGGCTGGTCTGGCCGCCTTTGCGCCGGCATCCGGGAGAATGGATATCCGCTGCCTTGCCAACGGCATTCAGCTGATTGACGACACCTATAATGCCAATCCGGCATCTGTAACCCATGCCCTGAAAACGCTTTCATCACAGGCTGCTGCATCCGGTGCAAACCGAAAGGCCCGGACCATGGCCATACTCGGTGATATGCTGGAACTGGGAGAGGCATCAGCAGATCTTCACTATGCTGTGGGCAAAACAGCAGCGCAACTGGGCATCACCCGGCTGTATCTGTATGGTCCCCACAGCAGACATACCTGTCAAGGGGCCGTGGATAACGGCATGGCTTTGGACCGGATATTTTCCGGCTCCAAAGAAAAAATTGCCGATCATGCCCTGGCCCATGCCGGCCAGAATGACTGGGTCCTGGTCAAAGGATCCAGGGGCATGGCCATGGAAACCATTATCCAGCAATGGGAGCGTCAGACGATTGCTGTATCCCGGAAAGAAGAAAAGGTGTAGCCCATGCTGTACGAATTTTTATACCCATTGCATGACCAGTTCACCTTTTTAAACATTTTCCGGTATATCACCTTCAGAACCATTTACGGGGGGCTGACCGCCTTTGTGATCTGTTTTGTTCTGGGGCCCTTTGTGATCAGAAAACTTTCTGCTCTGCAGGTAGGGCAGGTCATCCAGACCGACGGTCCCCAGACCCATCTGGGCAAGCAGGGAACCCCCACCATGGGGGGGATTCTCATTTTGTTTTCGGTTTTCATGGCAACGGTAATCTGGGGCAGTCTGTCCAACCACTATGTGGCCATCCTGCTGCTCACCACTCTCCTGTTCGGGGCCATCGGTTTTGTGGATGACTACCTCATGCAGGTCAAAAAAAGAAACATGGGATTCACTGCAAAAGGAAAATTTGCCATCCAAATAGTATGCGGGCTGGTGATCAGCCTGCTCATCTTCTTGAGCCCCGACTTTGATACCACACTGACAATCCCGTTTTTCAAAAATATTTCCCCGGATCTGGGCATCTGGTACATCCCCTTTGCCTGCCTGGTGATTGTGGGCACCTCCAATGCCGTGAACCTCACCGACGGCCTGGACGGACTGGCCATCGGTCCCTATATCGTGGCATCTGTCACCTACATGTTCTTTGCCTATGTGGCCGGTCACACCCAGTTTGCCCAGTATCTGCATGTGCGCCATATCATGTCTGCCGGGGAGCTTTCCGTGGTCTGCGGCATACTGGCAGGCGCGGGCCTGGGGTTTTTGTGGTTCAATGCCCACCCGGCCCAGATCTTCATGGGGGATTCCGGTTCCATTCCCTTAGGCGCCATTCTGGGTACCATTGCCGTGGTGGTGAAACAGGAGATCCTGCTGCTTATAGTAGGAGGACTGTTTGCCATAGAAGCATTATCCGTGATCATCCAGGTGTCATATTTTAAAATTTCCAAGGGAAAGCGCATCTTCAGAATGGCACCCCTGCACCACCATTTTGAACTCAAAGGCTGGCATGAATCAAAAGTAATCGTCAGGTTCTGGATCATTTCCATTACCCTGGCCCTGATTTCACTGGGCACATTAAAGATAAGGTAACCCCCATGCAGGTATCCCGAAAATCATACACACTGGTAGTTGGCCTGGGAAGATCCGGTCTTTCCATGGCCCGGTTTCTGGCCGCAAAGGGATACACAGTCACAGCCACGGATATTGATCCTGCTGCAGCACATAGTGCGGAAGAGCTCAACCGCCTGGGAATCGACACCCAGATCGGGTTCCATGACCAGGAAACCTTCAACCGGGCAGATGCCATTGTGGTAAGTCCCGGGATCCCCCTGGACATGCCTTTTCTGAAAAAAGCCGCATCCCTGGGCATCCCACTTCTGGGGGACCTGGACATTTTCAGCCGGTACAACAAAACCCCCATGGTGGCCATTACCGGCACCAACGGCAAAACCACGGTCACTACCCTGGTGCGGGACATACTTTGTGCATCCGGCATACCCACATTCATGGGAGGAAATATCGGAACCCCCCTGGTGGAATATCTCATGAACCCGGAGCCGGCCCGGGTGGTGGTGGCGGAAATTTCCAGCTTTCAACTGGACCTGGCCAGACACTTCGCCCCTGAGACGGCGGTTCTGCTGAACCTGGCACCGGACCATCTGGACCGGTATGAAAGCATGGCGGACTATGCCCGTTCCAAGTGGTCCATATTCAGAAACCAGGCCCCGGACCATACAGCCATCATCAACGCCGGCATATCTGATGCTTTTTGTGCCAAACCAGACCTGGCAGCCAGGGTGTATGCATTTTCTGTCAACCCTGACCACACCATCACCCGGGGTGCCAGAATCGAGGACCAGGCCATTGACCTGATACTGCCGGAAACATTCACCGACCGATCACTGCGCATTGACTGCCGGCACCTGAAAAATCTGCCAGGCACCCACAATCTGGAAAACATTGCTGCTGCGGCCCTGGCAGGCGTAAGCGCCGGGGCGGATCCCGGGGCAATCACAGCTGCTGTCACAGCATTCCATCCCCTGCCCCACCGCATGGCGTTTGTTGCACGCATCAATGACATAGCATTTTACAATGACGCCAAAGCCACGAACACAGATGCCGTTATCAGGGCTTTGGCGTATTTTGAAACCCGTATTGTCCTGATCCTCGGTGGCCGAAAAAAAGACACGGATTTCACCCTGCTTCTGCCGGCAGTGAAAGACAAAGTGGTTCAGATCATTGCCATGGGGGAAGCTGCCCAGGATATCGTCCGGGTATTTTCCCGGGTATGCGAAATCACCTGTGTTCCGGGAATGAAAGAGGCGGTAAACACGGCTTTTGATGCGGCCAGGCCTGCAGATGTGGTACTGCTCTCCCCTGCCTGTGCCAGTTTTGACATGTATGACAACTATGGGGCAAAGGGAGATGATTTCATTGCCTGCGTTACCGAACTGGAGCACAGATACCATGGATAGCCCGCGGCCCGTACACCCGGTTTTCAGGGAAAAAGCCCTGCTTTTTCCTGCATTGATTCTTTGCTGCATCGGTATTGTCATGGTCTATTCCGCCTCTTCCGCCATTTCCATGCAGGCCCATGATACCCTGTTCCACTACATGCAGCGCCAGTTGCTGTTTTTTGGTATCAGCCTGTGCGTGCTTTTTGTGGCAGCCTCATTTCCCCACCGGCTTTTCAAACACCTGGCCTATATCATCCTGATAGTGTCTTTCGGCCTTCTGGCAGCGGTGCTGGTACCGGATCTGGGCATCAGGGCCGGCGGGGCCAGCCGGTGGCTGGATTTAGGCGTACTCCGGTTTCAGCCGGCAGAGTTTGCCAAACTGGCACTGATTTTGTTTCTGGCCTACAGCCTGTCCAAAAAACAGCCCATGATCAAAGATTTTTCCGTGGGCTTTGTTCCCCATGCCCTGATATTCGGTATTTTTTCCCTGCTGATAATTTTTCAACCGGATTTCGGCACCATTGTGGTTCTGGGAATGATCTGCTGGGGGATGATGTTCGTAGCCGGGGTAAAGATACTGCATCTTTTGTGTCCGCTGCCCCTGTTAATACCGATAGTCTATTTTCTGGTATACAAAGTGGAATACCGGCTTGCCAGAATTCTGACATTCCTGAACCCCTGGGAAGACCCCTTCAATGCCGGATACCAGATAACCCATTCCCTCAAGGCCTTTGGTTCCGGAGGCCTGTTCGGCCAGGGCATCGGCCTGGGCATGCAGAAACTGCATTACCTGCCAGAGCCCCACACCGATTTCATTTTTTCCATTATCGGAGAAGAACTTGGCTTGACAGGGGTTCTGGCCATACTGGGACTGTACGGCATTATCCTGGTCCGGGGCTGCAACATTGCCAAAACCGCTGACACCAGATTCGGTGCTATAGCTGCAGCCGGGCTCACCCTGTATCTGGGGCTGCAGGTCATTATCAATACCGGCGTGGCCTTGAGTGTTTTTCCCACCAAAGGCCTGACCCTTCCTTTTATCAGTTACGGTGGCACCTCACTGGTAATCAACATGGCAGCCATGGGCATTTTAATGAATATCGGGACGTCAACCTTCACAGACAAAAAGGACCGGGCATGACAATAAGGCGCAACATCCTCATTGCCGGCGGAAAAACCGGGGGCCACCTGTTTCCGGGTATTGCCGTGGCCCAGGCCCTCCAGAGACTGCAACCAGGGGCGCAGATTCTGTTTGTGGGCACCAACACCCCTTTTGAAATCTCCACCTTGAAAACATATGGATTTGATCACACATCCATCAGTGCCCACCCTGTCAAAAGCAAGGGGCTTTTCACAAAACTCTACGGCCTTGCCATGGTACTGGTATCCTTGTGCCAGTCCATGGCCATTATCCTGCGGTTCAAGCCTGATTTTGTCCTGGGGGTTGGCGGATTTTCTTCGTTTGCCGTGGTTCTGGCTGCCTGGATGCTCCGGATACCCACCGCCATCCAGGAACAGAATGCCATCCCGGGCATGACCAACCGGTTGCTGGCCCGGTTCTCCGGCACGGTGTTTACATCATTTCCATCCACCAAAGGCATGCCCCCTCCCCCCAAAACCCGGTTTGTGGGAAATCCGGTCAGAGAAAAAGGCCCGGTCCAGGACATGGACGATTCATGGCTTTCAGACATAAGGCCAGATGATTTTATCATTCTGGTGACCGGCGGCAGCCAGGGGGCATCCAGCATCAACCAGGCTGTGGCCGACATGGCACAGTATCTGACAGGTACCAAAGATCTGTTTGTCATACTTCAGACCGGCACTGCAGATGAAACCCGCATCAAAAGAATATTTCAGTCCCTGGAAATCAGGGCAAGGATCCAGGCATTTTTCCACAATATGCCGGCACTCCTGGACAAAGCAGCCCTGGTCATCTGCCGGGCCGGGGCAGGCACCATTTCAGAGCTGGCCCTCAAGGGGGTACCTGCCATTCTGGTGCCCTATCCCCATGCAGCCGATGACCACCAGAGTTTTAATGCCGGATCGCTGGCAGACACAGGGGCAGCCCTTGTTATGGCAGACAGCACATTGTCGGGCCGGGCCCTGGGCCAGGCGGTTCTGGCGTTGAAATCCGATCCTGACCAGCGGCAGCGGATGGCTGCCGCCATGAAACAAATGGCCAGGCCCCATGCAGCAGACCACATTGCCACCCATATTCTTGACAGAAAGGAAACCTGACCCATGTACCAGACAGACTACCATATACATTTTGTCGGCATCGGCGGCATCGGTATGAGCGGCATTGCAGAATTGCTCATCAATCTGGGATATACCGTATCCGGGTCTGATCTGAAGCTGTCTGCCATCACCCGGCGCCTTTCAGAAAAAGGGGCAAAAATTTTCAAGGGCCACAGCAAAAACCAGGTGGCAGGGGCAAACGTTATTGTCACCTCGTCTGCCATCTCCTGTGAAAACCCGGAGGTAACAAAAGCCAGAGAGCTGTCCATCCCCATCATCCCCCGTGCGGAAATGCTTGCCGAACTCATGCGCATAAAATATGCCATTGCCGTGTCCGGGGCCCACGGCAAGACATCCACCACAGCCATGATTTCCCAGATTCTCAATGCAGCTGGTTTTGATCCCACAGTGGTGATCGGCGGTCTGCTCATGGGCCTGGATACCAATGCCCTTCATGGAAAAGGTGATTTTATCGTGGCTGAAGCAGATGAAAGCGACGGCTCGTTTCTCACATATTCCCCGGCCATTGCAGCGGTAACCAATATCGATCTGGAGCATCTGGATTTTTACAAAGATATTGAAGACATCAAGGACAACTTTGTTCAGTTTATCAATTCAGTGCCCTTTTACGGGCTGGCCATTCTGTGTCTGGACAACGCGCATATCCAGGATATTTTGCCCAGGGTAACTGTCCGGCACACCACCTTCGGCCTGGCAGCCCAGGCAGATCTGCGGGCAAAAAATATCAGTTTCATCAATGGCAAAAGCCATTTTACGGTCTGTCAGCAAACCCGGGACCTTGGGGAAATTGTTCTCAACATCGCCGGTCAGCACAATATTTTAAACGCCCTGGCAGGCATCGCCACCGCCCTGGAGCTGAGAATCGAATTCGATACCATCAAACAGGCCCTGGAACAGATCAAAGGGGTGAAGCGCCGTCTGGAAATCAAGGGAGAAAAAAAGGGAATAACCGTGATGGATGATTACGGCCACCACCCCACCGAAATAACCGCCACACTGAATGCGGTGCGGGAAAGCTATCCGGACAAACGCCTGGTGGTCATATTCCAGCCCCACCGGTATACCCGCACCCGGGCTCTGTTCAATGAATTTGTCCGGGCTTTTTACCAGTCCGACATCCTGATCCTGGTCCCGATTTATGCAGCCAGCGAGACCCCCATTGAGGGGGTGTCTTCTGAAAATCTGTGCCAGGGCATCCAGGACCATGGACACAAGAGTGTATCTTATGCCCCGGATTTTACCCAGGCCCTGTCCATAGCCACCCATAAATGCAAACCCAATGACATGGTCCTCACCCTGGGGGCCGGTGATATTTACACCCTGGGAGAAAAACTGGTGGAGATTTTATAGGCGCTTATGAACCTGCAGTCCGGCATACAAAAAATAAAAAATGCGTTTCAGGTGTCAGCTGATGTGCCCATGAACCAATATACCCGGTTCCAGGTGGGGGGGCCGGCCGACCTGCTGGCTGTACCGAAAAACCGGCAGGAACTGCTGGCACTTTTGGGGGCAGCCCAAAAGGCTTTTGTACCGGTAACCGTGGTGGGGGGCGGTTCCAACCTGCTGGTATCAGACCAGGGGATCCGTGGCCTTGTTGTTGTCACCACGCACCTTGCTGCTGGCATCGAATCGGAAAAAGGGCCGGACAGCACCATCCTTGTAAGTGCCGATGCGGGAGAACGTCTGTCAGCCGTGTGCAGATACACGGCAACCCACGGCCTGGCCGGACTGGAATTTTGTGCCGGGATTCCCGGCACCATTGGGGGGGCTGTTATGATGAATGCCGGCACCGCCACTCAGGGTCTCTGCGAAAAAATCCATTGCCTGGATATTCTGGACCTGGATACCCGGACTGTAAAAACCGTAAAAAAACAGGACCTTGTGTTCACCTACCGCCGCCTTGCACTGGCCAATCACCTGATACTGGGAACCGTTCTTGCCCTGACACCTGAAGATCGAAAAACGGTGGAAAAGCGCTTTGCCGCCAACATGAAACACAAACAAAACACCCAGCCCATGCACCTGCCCAGTGCCGGGTGTTTTTTTAAGAACCCGGACCCGGCATCTTCTGCAGGAAAACTGATCCAGGATGCCGGACTCAAAGGGACCTGCTGCGGAGATGCCTGTGTGTCTGAGATACATGCCAATTATATTGTCAACTGCGGCAGCGCCACCTGTCAGGAAATCCTTGCCCTTGCAACACGGATTCAAAAAACGGTGTTTGACCGCTATGGCATCATGCTTGAACCGGAAGTACAGATAACAGGAAACAGGGGAGAAAAAAAATGAACGAAAAAACCAGACAGAACCAGTACAAAAAACACCCTGACAGCCCGGGATTCATGAAAACAAAGCGGCAGCAGTTCTTCAAAACAACTGCCCTGCCTGTCCTGGTTTGTGTGTTGAGCATTGCCGCTGTTTTCGCCCATGATGTGGTCGTGCAAAGTCCCTTGTTCACCATAAAAAAGGTGGCCGTATCCGGAGAAAACCGGGTGACAAAAAATGAGATACTAGCCCTTGCCGGCCTTGATGCCCCTGCCAATTTCTTCGGCGTGAACCGGTTTGCCATGGAAAAGAAAATTGCAGCCCATCCCTGGATTGCGGCAGCTGCGGTTCGCCGGACCCTGTTTTTTAGCCTGGAGGTGTCCATTGTTGAAGAAGATCCCCTGGCCATTGTATCTATCGAAAACCTGTCAGATATTCTCATCAACACCCAGGGAAAACCCTTTAAAGCGTATGATCCGGATCAGGACAAGGCTCTACAGCTGCCGGTGATCACAGGGGTGGACCTTACCCGGTCGAATGACCAATATCTGTTCCAGGGCCCTTTGTTCAACTCCATTCTGGACCTTCTCCACAAACAGATCCCCCATACCATCGTCTCTGTAAAAGGGGATCAAGACATGGGCATCACCATTCAGGTGCCGGATGTGTTTAACCAGGCACCCATGACGGATAACCACCTCATACCCCTTCATCTGGGGTTTGATGATTACCGGAAAAAACTGATCAAGGCCCGGAAAATAAGCCAATACATCACTGCCAATATACCCGGGATAACCATCTGTGCCATGGACCTGTTTGATATGGATACGGTCTTTGTCAAAACAGCGGACATGGATACCCTGCCCGGCAACCAAGAAAAGGGGGTTTGATTTTGCAGGTAAATGAGAAAATAATTGTGGGCCTGGATATCGGAACCACCAAAATCTGTGCTGTTGTGGGAGAAATGCTGGATGGTGAGATCAATGTCATCGGTGTGGGCTCCCATCCCTCCACAGGGTTGCGCAAAGGATCTGTGGTCAATATCGAATCCACCGTGGACTCCATAAAAAAAGCGGTCCAGGAAGCAGAACTCATGGCGGGCTGTGACATATCCTCGGTATATGTGGGTATTGCCGGCAACCATGTCAAGGGATTCAACAGCCATGGCATTATTGCCATCAAAGGCAGGGAAATCACCCAGACCGATGTGGACCGGGTGATTGATGCGGCCAAAGCGGTTGCCATTCCCACGGACAGAGAAATTCTGCATGTCATTCCCCAGGAGTTCATTGTGGATGACATGGCCTCCATACAGAATCCCGTGGGCATGACCGCCATCCGGCTGGAGGCCAAAATCCATATTGTCACAGGCGCTGTATCATCTGCCCGGAACATTGTGAAATGCTGCAACAAAGCCGGACTGGAGGTATGTGACATTGTTTTGGAATCCCTGGCATCCGGCCAGGCTGTCCTCAGTGCGGAAGAAAGGGAACTGGGGTGTGTGGTGGCGGATATGGGCGGCGGCACAACCGATCTGGCCCTTTTCAGGGACAACAATGTCAAGTTTATCTACGAGTTGACCGTTGGGGGAAACAACCTGACCAATGACATCTCCATCGGCCTGCGGACCCCACTGCCTGAAGCGGAAAAAATCAAAACAGATCATGGCACCTGCATGCCGGAACATGTACGCAACGGTGCCACCATTGAAGTGCCGGCCGTGGGGGGCAGGGCCCCCAAAAAACTGTCCAAGGCCATTCTGGCGGAAATTCTGGAACCCCGGGTGGAAGAAATATTTTCACTTTTGAAAAAAGAGCTTTTTTCCAACGGCCTGGAAAATGCTTTTCCTGCCGGGTTTGTTCTCACCGGCGGCAGTGTGGTCATGGACGGCATTACGGAAATTGCAGAGTCAGTCTTCAATGTCCCCATCAGAATCGGCGAACCTGACAAAATCGGCGGGTTGAAGGACATCGTAAAAAACCCTGCCTATGCCACCGGCGTCGGCCTGGTGATCTTCGGCAGCAATGCCACCTGCAAAATGCCCATTACGGAAACACCAGCCTCCGGGCTGGGCACCATATTACAACGAATGAAACAATGGTTTAAGGACATCATGTAAACAAACAGGGAGGTGGAAATGAATTTTTCTTATGTGGAAAGCAACACGTCAGCAAAAATCAAGGTTATCGGTGTAGGCGGAGCCGGCGGCAATGCCGTCAACAACATGATCAATGCAAAACTCCAGGGGGTCAAATTTATTGCGGCCAATACCGATGCCCAGGCCCTGGAAACATCCAATGCAGAAGTCAAAATACAGCTGGGAAAATCCCTCACCGAAGGCCTGGGGGCCGGTGCTGATCCGGGTATCGGCAGAGAAGCTGCCTTGGAAAGCATGGATGAGGTAAGAGAAGCCCTGGAGGGCAGCCACATGGTTTTTATCACAGCAGGATTTGGCGGCGGCACCGGCACAGGTGCGGCCCCGGTTATTGCCGAAATCTGCAAGGATCTCGGGGTGCTGACGGTGGCAGTGGCGTCCAAGCCGTTCTCCTTTGAAGGTAAAAAACGCGAACGCCAGGCCCTGGAAGGACTGGAAAAACTCCATGGGATCACTGACACGGTTATCACCATACCCAATGACCGGCTCCGGGGGATCGCCCCCAAAGGGGCAAGAATGGTGGACATGTTCATCAAGGCGGATGAGATCCTTCACCATTCCGTCAAAGGGATCACCGATCTGATCATGATGCCCGGCCATGTCAACCTGGATTTTGCCGATGTCAAAACCACCATGCAGAAGGCGGGCAAGGCCCTCATGGGCATTGGTATCTCATCCGGAGAAAACCGGGCCACAGAAGCGGCGGAAAAAGCCATTTCCCATCCCCTGCTGGAAGACATCTCCATTTCCGGTGCCAAAGGGGTGCTCATGAACATCACCTCCTCTTCGGATCTGACCCTGGATGAAATGACCGAGGCATCGGACCGGATCTACCAGGAAGTGGGCGATGATGCGGAAATCATCTGGGGACAGACCTTTGACGACACCATGGGAGATGAAATCCGCATCACGGTTATTGCCACAGGGATCGGCACGGATGAACCCAAACTGGCTGAAAACATGCACAGATTCGAACCCCCCGCCCAGGCACCGGCCCATGCATATGAAACCCAGCAGGTGTATGCCCATGGCGGCCAGGCAGCTGGTCAGGCCCGGGCGGTGAACCAGTCCTGGGCAGATAGTCCTCCTGCCAGGGGACAGGTGCGGAACCCCACAAAAGAGGAACTCGCCAACTGGAATGAATTTGATGAACCGGTCCGGGTTACCCGCAAACGGGTGGTGGGCGGTGAAGACATGGCACCGTCATACAGCAATGCTGCTTTTGACAAAGATGATTTGGAGGTACCGACCTTTTTGAGAAGAAAAGCTGACTGATCCATGAAAAAGCGGCGCAAGCCGGTCCGGGATGACAGGTTCCTGGAACAGGGATCCATCTGCAAACAGGAAAAAGGATTGACCCGGGTGGCCCTGGTCTATCCCAACACCTACAGGACCGGCATGTCAAACCTGGGATTTCAGCGGGTGTACCAGCTGGCCAACCAGCAGGAAACTGTGGCCTGTGAACGGGTGTTCCTGCCCGGACCAGGGCAGGCCAAATTCCCTGCAAAAAGCTGTGAAACCCGGTTGTCTCTTGACCGCTTTGACATTATTTTGTTTTCCATCTCATTTGAAAACGACTTTTTGCATCTTGTCCAACTGCTTTTGGGGGCAGGCATCCCCCTGCGGTCATCTGACCGCAATCACACCCACCCCCTGGTGGCTGCAGGGGGCGTTGCCTGCTTTATCAACCCGGAACCTATTGCGCCATTCATGGATCTGTTTCTGCTGGGAGAAGCCGAATGCCTGGTACCCGGCTTTTTTTCTTTGATTCATACCCGCAAAAACCGGACCGATCTGCTCAATTGCCTGGAACAACAACTGCCCGGGGCCTATGTGCCGGCGCTGCACACCCCTTTTTTATATGCAGCACCTTCCAAAGAGGTCCGCACCGAAATCCCCCATCAAACCGTTTCTGGAAAAATCCAGGTGCAGCTATTGAAACATCTGGACGATATCCAGACCCACACCTGCGTATTGACAACCGGCACTGCCTTTACTGATAAATTTTTGGTGGAAATTCTCAAAGGCTGCCCCCATGGCTGCCGGTTCTGCACAGCCGGTTTCATTTACCGCCCCCCCCGTATCTACCCGAAAAAAACTATTTTTGCAGCCCTTGACAAAGCCCTGGGCAAAACCGATAAAGTCGGGCTGGTGGGCTCGGCCATTCTGGACCACCCGGACATTGCCGCTATCTGCAGCCACGGTACAAAAAACGGCTGCTCTCTTTCGTTTTCTTCGTTGCGGGCAGACAAACTGGATGACCAGATGATAAACCTGCTGGCCGAATCCAACGTAAAAACCGCCACCATTGCACCAGAGGCCGGCTCTGAACGCATGCGGCATATCATCAACAAAAAGATGTCCGAACCGGATATTTTACAGGCTGTGGACAAACTGGTGCAAAAAAAAATCCTGCACCTGCGGCTGTATTTCATGATCGGCCTGCCCTTTGAAACCCATGAAGATGCGGCAGCCATCGGTACCTTGACCCGGAAAATCAAAGCGCGTTTTTTAGCGGCATCCAGAAAACAAAAGCGCATGGGTACCATCACCCTGCGGATCAATCCCTTTATACCCAAACCCGGAACCCCCTTTCAATGGGCAGCCATGGCAGATGATGCCGCCCTCAAATACAGGGCGGGCATCATTGTACAGGGCCTCAAAAAAACCCCCAATGTCACCGTGAATGTCGCCTCTGTGAAAACTGCAAAAATCAATGCCCTGCTCTCTTTGGGTGACCGGCACACGGCCGATGTTCTGGAAACAGCATGCCGGTACGGATGGGGCCGGGCAATCAAAGCGCACCAGGCACATATGCACCAGGTGGTGTATACCCAAAAGCAAATTCCCGGTTTGTCAGAATGTGGTGGCAATGATTGCCCTGCCCCCTGTTTGCCCTGGCATATCCTGGACCAGCACATATCCACAGGGTTTCTTGTAAACGAATGGCACAGGGCACAGCAGGAAAAACAGTCAGCCGCCTGCCCCATGGTTGATTGCAGCGCCTGCGGCATATGCATGTCGTAATATGTCACAACATATCAAACAATGCACTTACCCGACGGAAAAGCTTCACACACCTCACATTCCAATAATCCAGGCCTGAAGGGAAAAATTTCACCGCAGGGTGAATAGGTTGTGTTCAGGAAAAACATTTTCCTTGCACAACCAAAAACCAGATTATAGAATCCACAGCCATGGCAGCGTGCAAATACCAAAAAAGGCAAAATGACATCCATTTATTCCATAAGGAGGCATGGCATGACAACCTATCTTGGGTCCATTGACCAGGGCACCACCAGCACCCGGTTCATCATTTTTGACAAGACCGGGACCATCATCGCCCAGAGCAGACGGGAACATGATCAGATCTGTGAACAACCCGGATGGGTGGAACATGATCCTTCCCAGATCTGGGACAACACCCGGACGGTCATCACCAGGGCCCTGGAAAAAGCGGGTATTACCGGCAAAGACCTGTGCAGCATCGGCATCACCAATCAGCGGGAAACGGTGCTTGCCTGGGACAAACGGTCTGGAAAACCTTTGTACAATGCCATTGTATGGCAATGCGCCCGCAGTGATGATATCTGCAGGAACCTGGATACAATTTATGGCAAAGACTGCTTCAGACAGAAAACCGGGCTGCCCACTGCCACCTATTTTTCCGGTCCCAAAATCAAATGGCTCCTGGATCATGTGCCGGCCGTAAAACAGGCCATGGAAAACGGCCATGCCCTGTTCGGCACCATGGATACCTGGGTGATCTGGAACCTTACCGGGGGACCGGGAAAAGGATTTCATGTCACTGACGTGACCAATGCCTCCAGAACCCTGCTCATGAATCTTACGACCCTGGACTGGGACAAGGATATACTCGATACCCTGGGGATCCATGCTGACTGTCTGCCCCGGATTGTTCCTTCTTCAGACCCGGAAGCATTCGGCAAAACCGATGCTGCCGGTCCCCTGCAATGCGCGGTGACAGTGGGAGGGGATTTGGGTGACCAGCAGGCCGCCCTGTTCGGCCACACCTGCTTTGCCCCGGGGGAGGCCAAAAACACCTATGGCACCGGGTGTTTTTTGTTGTTCAACACCGGTAGTGCCATCACCTTCTCAGACCATGGCCTGCTCACTACCTTAGGTTACCAGATCCATGGACACAAACCCGTGTATGTGCTGGAAGGATCCATTGCCTATGCCGGTGCCCTGGTGCAGTGGGTGCGGGACAACCTGGGGCTGATCACCACGGCCCCGGAAATAGAAACCCTGGCCAATACCGTAAAAGACAATGGAGATGTCTATTGTGTGCCGGCATTTTCCGGGCTGTTCGCCCCGTACTGGCGGTCGGATGCCAGAGGGGTGATCGCCGGGTTGACCCAGTTTGCCAACAAGGGCCATCTTGCCCGGGCCGTGCTGGAGGCCAGTGCATTCCAGACCAAAGACATTGTTGAGGCCATTTCCAGGGATATCGGCCAAAATCTGAACCTTACCTCCCTGAAGGTGGACGGCGGCATGGTGGAAAACAACACCTTGATGCAGTTCCAGGCAGATATTTTGGACACAAAGGTCATCCGTCCCAAAATCACGGAAACCACGGCATTGGGAGCGGCCTATGCCGCCGGCCTTGCTGTCGGATTCTGGCCGGACACCCAGTCGTTAAAGAAAAACTGGCAGGTGCACACCACCTGGGAACCCTGTATGGATTCTTCCCGGCGCAGCCAATTGTATGCAGGATGGAAAAAGGCCGTGGAAAAATCCTTTGCATGGAAACGCAGCCAGCCGGAATAAGGCACCGATACAGCCACCTCCCGTCCATAGCCGTCCCCGGCAGGCTGTGCCGGTTTGGAATGGTTTGGAATGGTTTGACAAGTTGTAAGCGCCCCTGCGCTAAACAGCAAAAACTGCACTTTCCCTGTTTTCAAACACATACGGTTCCAAAATTAAAATTGCTGAGTATGCTGTGGCTAAATGCAGGTGAAAGATCTATGGGAGCACCTGGTGGTGTCCTGTGAACGGACCGTCAGAGCCGGAGGGGCAACCCGGGCAGGTCAGGATATGAAGCATTATCCGGCTGCCCGGTTCCATTCCTGAAAATTATTATGGCAACGGCCCCGCAGGATCTCGGGCCGAGCACAGGACACCACCAGGTGCGGGCCTCCGGCAGGGGCTATTTTCCGGCTATATGGGACACTGCCTTGAATGCCGATGCAATGGCAATGCCGGATCCGGATTTTTCCCGTTTCCAATCCTGGTGGGCCAAAATGCTGCCGGCGGCATAGAGCCGGGGGTGAAAAACCGCTCCTGTTGAACCCAGGGGCCGGAAACCGTCATCGGTTTCAATGCCGGCCTGGTTCACCGGATGGCCGGCAGGGTCAAAAAAATCAGAACAAAGCCATCCAGATCGGGTTTCCGGCTGGGTCACCGGCAGATCAAACAGCATCTCTTTTATCTGTTCATCCCGGACCCCCAGGCCTTTTCCCAAGAATCGTCCGGTAGCCAGAACCAGGTTATCCGCCCGGATTTCCAAGGTCTGTAATCCCTGGGTCACAGAAAATACAAACCCGTTTTTATCCGGGACAATGCCTGATACTGCCACAGGAAAATGGCGCAGGCCAAGATCAGCCATTTTTCCCAGAAACGCCTCTTTCATGCGCATGCCTGTCACAGATGGTGACAGGGTGGGAATTTCAAACACCGGCTTTTTCAATGCCTGTTCCAGTGTCCGGCGCTGTTTTTCAAACCGGTACATGCCAAGGATCGCGGGCAGGCCCAGCACATCTGCCCGGTCTGCATGGGGTTTCAAAAGGGTAATAAACCGCCCGAGCATCTCCGGGTTTTCAAGGTCCCAGGCAAGGCGTTCACACATGAGATCTTTGGCGGTTTCCCGGCCGGGAAATGCAATGGTGGCACTTGATACACGGGACAGCTGCGGCTGCAGGGTCTGGGCCATCTGCCTGGCCCCGAATCCTTTGAGGCCCTTGACATCAACGATGCATATACGCTGATTACGGGCAATGGCAAGGCTTCCGCCATGCATGGCTGCAGGGACCTGCCAGGTGGGCTTCAGGGTGCCGGCCGGGGTGATAATATGCTGATTTTTCGCGGTGTTTTGACCATTCTGCTCCGGGCCGTGAAAACAAATGCCGGCAGATCCCATAAAACCGGTGAATTCGGCAAACGCCTCCCGAATCATGGGATGGGTCATTCGGCTGTAGGGGTGACGGGGCCTTTTTTCTTTCAGGGCATCGATGCCCGCGAATGGATCGGCAAACTTTTTGGGAAATCTGCCGGGCAGGATGCTGAAAAGGTCCAGGCACCCGCTGGAAAAACCAAGTTCTGATGCCTGTCCCACCTGTACAAAGGAGATTCCCCGGTTGTATGCAAATATGGCTGCAGCCATGCCGGCCATACCTGATCCCACCACAACCAGTCCGGTATGCAAAGGGTTGGGGGTCACGGATCCACTTCCATATGGAACAGGCCGCATAAAAACGCCTCCTGCATCTCCAGGCGCATCAATTCCCTGTCCCGCACCAGGGGCATAAACCCCTTCCACCGTTCATTGACAAAGTCCTTTACCTGAGACACCCCCTGTTTTTTCTCCAGGTGCCCGGTACGGTAGAGATAGGCTGCCAGCCGGAAGGAACAAAAAGTTCCCTGGCAGGGGCCTTTGCCGATGCGGCTTCTGCGGCCCACCTCCTCCAGTGTGGGGGCCCTGCCTTCTGCCAGAAGGGTGTCTACAATGCGGTCCACCATGGATTCAGACACCATTTCACACTCACAGATCAATGTATCCTTTGGCCGGGCAGCCCAGGCCTTGGGAGATCTGCCCGGCTCTGTCCATTCCCCTTTTTGGCTGGCGGGCAGGGGCAGGTGCGCGGTCTCACAAGGTGAGCTGTTTTTCAGACGTTGTGCCACGATATCTGCGGTTTTTTCCGCCATGAGCCGGTAAGTGGTCAATTTGCCGCCGGTGATGGTGACAAAATTGTGCAACCCTTCTGCTTCATGATTTTTAAGCGTATAATTGCGGCTGATTGTCCGGCCCTTTTCGCTGCCGTTTTTCACCAGGGGCCGGACACCGGCATAGGCACGGATATACCGGGTGGTGGCAAGCTCCGGGACCATGACAGCCCCCTGCTGGATGATGGTATCCACTTCATCCATGGTGGGCCGGATATCATCCAGATTATCGATTTCCAGAGAAGTGGTACCGATGATGGATACCGTGCCCCCGGGGACCAGGATATCAGCATCCGCAGCCGGGCGCAGCCGGTTGATCACCCGGGTATTGATACGGCTCTGGGTAATGAGCAGGGAGCCTTTGGAATACATCATGGAAATATGGGCCCCTGCCATGGCAGCCACCTTATCAGCCCAGGCCCCTGTGGCATTCACAAACTGCAGTGCTTCGATCTGAAAGGTTTCATTGGTAATGGTGTCCCTGACCCTGGCCGCCTGAACCCTGCCCTTATGGGATATGAACCCTTCCACCCGGGTATTGCGCAGGATACGGGCCCCGTTTGTCTGGGCGTCTGCTGCATTGTCCAAAGAGAGCCGGAACGGATCCACCACCGCATCCTGGACAGCAAACGCGGCTTTGACATCCGGGGCCAGGCAGGGTTCCATCTGCAGTACCTGTGCAGCATCAACCGGCTGACAGACAATACCGCATGTGCGGCACAATTCGGGAAACCTTGCAACATAGGCATCATCATCTTCCGGCAACGCCACAAACAACCCGCCGGTATCTTCCATACACTGGGGGGCCAGGCGTTTGAGCAGCAGGCTTTCCTGCCGGCATTCCACAGCGGTCTCACTGTCTTTTAAAATATACCGGGCACCGCTGTGGAGCAGCCCGTGGTTGGCACCCGAGGCACCGGCATTGAAATCTTTTTTGTCCATGAGAATACAGCTGATACCCCGCAAAGAAAGATCTCTGGCAATGCCTGTGCCGGTTGTCCCCCCCCCTATGATCAAGACCTGGGTTTCCACATACCCTCTTTTTGTATCCTCCTGAAGTGAAAAAAACCGCCCCCTGTTCAAGAACAAAGGCCATTTTTGATTGCAAATGTTTCTTTTTTATTCTTTTTGCCGTTCAATTTCAACACATTTTATTCTTTTTTAACTTTTTTTATCTTTTTTTCTTGACTTCCCCATGGAAGTCTAATAACAAATCAACACAATGGAAACATTCATTTCCGAACAATCGTGTATCACCACCGCCTTTGCAATTGTTCGGACCCAACCCCTTTTCAGGAGGCATCAGCAGACGTATGGGGCTTATTCTTGACCAGGTGAACAAATATGTGGAAGGCGAGATGCACCTTGCCGATATCAGTCTTGACCTTGCATCCGGATCCAGGAATGTCATCCTCGGCAGGACCCTTGCCGGAAAAACCTCCCTGCTGCGCATCATGGCAGGCCTGGACCGCCCCTCCACCGGGAAAATTGTAATGGACGGCAAGGACGTCACCGGCATATCGGTGCGCAAACGGCAGGTGGCCATGGTGTACCAGCAGTTTATCAACTATCCCTCCTTTAGCGTTTTCCAGAACATTGCCTCTCCTTTGCAGATCAGCGGGGTGCCCAAAGCAACCATCACAGAAAAGGTGATGGAAACCGCAAATCTTTTGCACTTGGAAGAGATGCTGGACAGAATGCCGGCAGAGCTGTCAGGGGGACAGCAGCAGCGGGTGGCCATTGCAAGGGCGTTGATGAAAGACAGCCAGCTGCTGTTGCTGGATGAACCCCTGGTCAACCTGGACTACAAACTGCGCGAAGAACTGCTGGAAGAACTGACCGCCATATTTAAAAAACGGGACTGTGTGGTGGTGTACACCACCACTGAACCATCAGAGGCGTTAAAACTGGGGGGCAATATCGTGGTCATGGACCAGGGCCGGGTCCGCCAGACCGGGCCCACCGCACAGGTGTACCGCAACCCTGCCACGGTGGAGACCGCCCAGCTGCTCTCGGACCCCCCCATCAACCTGTTTGCGGCAAGACTGAAAGACGGGCACCTGACCCTGGGGGATGACCTTGCCATTGCGGTTACCGGTTCCATTGCAGCCCTTTCTTCAGGTAGGTATCACATCGGGATCAGACCCAACCATCTGTATCTGCACCAGCAGGAATCCGGGGATATAAAGATTCATGCAACCGTGGAGATATCAGAGATAAACGGGTCGGAAACCTTTATCCACTTCCAGTACAGCGGTTACAAAACCGTTCTCCATGAAGTGGGCATCGATGCCCGGAAAATCGGTTCTGATATCACCGTGTATATGAACCCGGCAAATTTTTTCGTGTTTGCAGAAAATGGGGAATTGTTGATATCCCCGGGCGCAGCCGACACGGCTGAAAATCAAACAGCGTAAAGGAGATCTGGATGGCACAAATAAGTCTGGATGAAATCGCCCACAGTTACCTGCCGTATCCAAAAAACGATGCAGACTATGCATTGAAACGCATTCACAATATCTGGAATGACGGCGGGGCATATGCCCTATTAGGTCCTTCGGGGTGCGGAAAGACAACCCTGCTGAACATCATATCCGGCCTGCTCAAACCCAGCAAAGGACGGGTGAGGTTTGGAGAAACCGATGTCACGGACCTGCCCCCGGAAAAACGCAACATCGCCCAGGTGTTCCAGTTTCCGGTTCTCTATGACACCATGACCGTATTCAACAACCTGGCCTTTCCCTTGAAAAACCGCGGCTTTGACAACGCCTATATCAAGACCCGGGTAAAGGAAATTGCCAGGATACTGGAACTGGAAACCGTGCTCCACAAAAAAGCGGAAGGGTTGGGGGCGGATGCAAAACAAAAAATTTCTCTGGGCAGGGGACTGGTGCGGGAGGATGTGGCAGCCATTCTGTTTGATGAACCCCTCACGGTCATCGATCCACAGCTCAAGTGGCAGCTGCGGTGCAAGCTCAAGGAGATCCATGAACAGCTCAAACTGACCCTGATTTATGTCACCCATGACCAGGTGGAGGCATTGACCTTTGCCGATCAGATCATTGTGATGTATGAAGGAAAGATCGTTCAGATCGGCACGCCCCAGGAATTGTTTGAATATCCCAACCACAAGTTTGTGGGGTATTTCATCGGCAGTCCGGGCATGAATTTTCTGCCCTGCACCATGGAAAACGGCAGGGCCAGGGTGGGAAAATTTCACATTCCACTGGACGACCGCACTGCAGCGCTGGGAAACCGGGCCACAGGATCCCTGGAAATGGGCATCCGGCCCCTTTATCTGAAAATTCATGGTCAGGAAACAGCCGGCAGTTTCCAGGTACCGGTACAGTCCGTGGAAGACCAGGGCAGCTACCGGGTGGTGGCCCTGTCATTCAACGACCAGACCATCAGGGCCAGGATCGCTGAAAATGAACCAGTTCCCGGTTCCATGGCCTGGGTATCATTTCCGGAAAAATGGATCCGGCTGTTTGAAAACGACCAGCTCTTAAAATAAAATCCCTGAAATGCTAAACTAAGGAGACCTTCAAACAATGAAAAAATGGCAGGACAACAAAGGGTGGCTGTTTATCTTACCGGTCTTTATCATTGTTGCCTTCAGCGCCATTATCCCTTTGATGACCGTGGTCAACTATTCCATCCAGGACATATTCGGTCCGGGCCAGCGGATATTTGTGGGAACCGAATGGTTCAAGGAAACCCTGACCGACCCGCGTCTCCATGAAGCATTGTGGCGGCAGCTGCTGTTTTCCGGACTGGTGCTGCTCATAGAAATGCCCCTGGGCATTGCCATCGCCTTGACCATGCCCACCAAAAAAGGACTGGGATCATCTGTGTGCCTGGTATTGATCGCCCTGCCCCTCCTGATCCCCTGGAATGTCATCGGCACCATCTGGATCATCTTCACCCGGCCGGATATCGGGCTGATGGGCGCGTTCATCAACAACATGGGAATCACCTTCGACCATACCGCATCCGGACTGCATGCCTGGATCACCCTCATGCTCATGGAGGTGTGGCACTGGACCCCCCTGGTGATCCTGCTGGCCTATGCCGGGCTGCGCTCCATCCCGGAAGCCTATTACCAGGCGGCCCGAATCGACGGGGCCTCGGCCTGGGCTATTTTCAAATATATCCAGCTGCCCAAAATGCGCGGGGTTCTCACCATTGCCCTTTTGCTGCGGTTCATGGACAGCTTTCTCATCTATGCGGAACCCTTTGTCCTCACCGGCGGGGGACCCGGCAATGCCACCACGTTTTTGTCCATCTACCTGGTCAAAATCGCGGTGGGCCAGTTTGATCTGGGACCGGCCGGGGCATTTTCTTTGATCTATTTTCTCATTGTCCTGCTGTTCTGCTACCTGTTCTACCAGGTGCTGCTCAATGTGGGGAAAGGAGAATCATCATGAAAAAACGCTATTTCATCCTGGCTGCCTACCTGGTGCTGATCATGCTGCCCATCTACTGGATGCTCAACATGTCTCTGCGCACCAACGCCGATATCATGGCCAGACTGGTGTTCATTCCCACGGAGATCACCTTTGACAACTATATCACCATCTTTACCGATTCTGCCTGGTACTCCGGGTATATCAATTCCATCATCTATGTGGTCTTGAATACCATTATCTGCCTGGTGACGGCACTGCCGGCTGCATATGCATTCTCACGCTATTCCTTTATCGGGGACAAGCACGTGTTTTTCTGGCTGCTCACCAACCGCATGGCACCGGCCGCTGTTTTTCTGCTGCCGTTTTTCCAGCTGTACTCCACCTTCAACCTCATCGACACCCACATTGCCGTAGCCCTGGCCCACTGCCTGTTCAACCTGCCCCTGACGGTATGGATTCTCGAAGGATTTATTTCAGGGGTGCCCAGGGAAATTGATGAAACCGCCTTTATTGACGGGTACAAATTTCCCCGGTTTTTCTTTTTTGTGTTTATCCCGTTGATCCGGTCGGGCATCGGGGTGGCGGCCTTTTTCTGTTTCATGTTCTCCTGGGTGGAACTGTTGTTTGCCCGGACCCTGACAACAACAGCAGCCAAACCCATTGCCGCTACCATGACCCGCACTGTCAGTTCCTCAGGCCTGGACTGGGGACTTCTGGCTGCAGCCGGCTTTCTGACCATCGTTCCCGGTGCCCTGGTCATCTGGTTTGTGAGAAATTATCTGGCCAAGGGTTTTGCCCTGGGACGGGTATAAAAAGGAGGCGATATGACTCTTGAATGGATGGCCTGGACAGTTCCCACTGCAACCTTTTTCTCATTTATCGCCCTGATGCTGGTGGGCATGACCATCTGGGAAATCAAATGTCCCACCATCAAACGCAAAGGCTTTCTGCCCATTGCCACTACCCGGGGAGACCGGCTTTTCATCGGCCTTCTGATTTCCGCCTATATCCATCTGGCCTGGATCGGTCTGACTGATCTGGCCATCTGGTTTGCGCTGGGTATTGCCGTCCTCTGGATGGCGGTGGTGATGCGCTGGGGATAGCAGTTCCCGGAAAAACACCGGCTCCAGGGCTTTTATCAAAGGCCTTCGGTTCTGGACCGGCCCTTGCTTTATCCATCACAATGAAGGCCTGGGAGGAATCACGCATGAAAAAAGTATTAGTTGGAAAAGGGTTGGGCAATGGTGCCCTGGCATGCCTGCTGGGCATGGCATTTCTGCTGCTCTCACTGCCGGCCCAGGCAGGGATGGACGCAGCAAAAAAATGGATTGACGCGGAATTCACGCCTTCCACCTTGAGCAAAGAAGAACAGCTTGCGGAAATGGAATGGTTTATCAAAGCGGCCGAGCCTTTCAAGGGAATGGAAATCAAAGTGGTGTCTGAAACCATTCCCACCCATGAGTATGAATCCAAGGTCCTGACCAAAGCCTTTGAAGAGATCACCGGCATCACGGTCACCCATGACCTGATCCAGGAAGGGGATGTCATTGAAAAGCTCCAGACCCAGTGGCAGTCGGGCCAGAATATTTATGATGCCTGGGTCAACGATGCCGACCTTATCGGTACCCACTGGCGGTATGGCCAGACCGTCAATCTTACCGACTGGATGGCCGGTGAAGGCAAAGATGTCACCCTGCCCACCCTGGATATTGATGATTTTTTCGGCAAGGACTTTGGTACCGGACCGGACGGCAAGCTGTATCAGCTGCCTGCCCAGCAGTTTGCCAACCTGTACTGGTTCCGGTATGACTGGTTCAGCAGGGAAGATTTCAAAAAACAGTTCAAAGAAATTTACGGATATGACTTAGGGGTTCCCATCAACTGGTCGGCCTACGAGGACATTGCGGAATTTTTCACCGAACATGTCAAGGAGATAGACGGGCAGCCGGTTTACGGGCACAACGACTATGGCAAGAAAGCCCCGGATCTGGGATGGCGGTTCACTGACGCCTGGCTCTCCATGGCCGGTGCCGGGGACAAAGGGCTGCCCAACGGCCTGCCCGTGGATGAATGGGGAATCCGGGTGGATGAAAACAACCGCCCGGTGGGCTCCAGTGTCAGCCGGGGCGGGGCCGCCAACAGCCCGGCAGCCAAATATTCATTGCGCAAATACATGGAATGGCTGCGCAAATATGCACCTCCCGGCGCACTGGGCATGGATTTTTACCAGTACCTGCCCTTTCTGGCCAAAGGAAACGTGGCCCAGCAGATTTTCTGGTATACCGCGTTTATCCCTGACATGGTGGCGCCCGGACCAACAGTTAACGAAGACGGGACCCCCAAATGGCGCATGGCCCCTTCCCCCCACGGACCTTACTGGGAAGAGGGCATGAAGGTCGGTTACCAGGACTGCGGGTCCTGGACCCTGTTGAAAAGCACCCCCGTGGACCGGCGTAAGGCAGCCTGGCTCTATGCACAGTTCACCGTGGCCAAGACCACCTCCCTGAAAAAAGCCCATGTGGGACTGACACCCATCCGGGACAGCGACATCCGGCATGAGTCCTTTACCGAACGTTCTCCCAAACTGGGGGGCCTTGTGGAATTTTACCGCAGCCCTGCCCGCCATGTCTGGACGGATACCGGCACCAATGTCCCGGATTATCCGCGGCTGGCACAATTGTGGTGGCAGAATATCGGGGAAGCTGTGGGCGGTGAAGTAACCGTTGAAAAAGCCATGGACAATCTGGCCCGGGAAATGGACAGGGTTTTGGAAAGGATTGAAAGATCAGGGGTTCAGGGAGATAAAGGCCCCAAAATGAACCCTGAAAAAGAAGAAGCCTACTGGCTCAACCAGCCGGGGGCACCCAAGGCAAAACTGGCCAATGAAAAACCCAAAGGCCAGACCGTGGATTATGATGAACTGATCAAAACCTGGAAGGAATAATCCTACCCTTGCACGAACTTACCTGTTTGATTCGGATTCCCTGCATAAAACACCATGCACCGGGGACCCATATCGAACATGGACCATGAGCAGCGTGCAGCTGTTTGGCCGGACTTATCATCCGTGAGAACGTCCTGTCCGGCCCTTGAACTGGCTGCTGCCAAGGGATTTTTAGTAAAAAAACAGTGCACACAACCAGATTGCGTGCACTGTTTTTATTGGGATTTCGGATGAATTATGGGACAAACCTATATACCGGCAGACAGACAGACCCGAATACAAAACCTGATAAAAAAAAAGGGGGTTGTCAAGGTACTGGACCTGAGCCGCAGGTTCAATGTAACCGAGCTGACCATCCGGCGGGACCTGGATCTCCTTGAAAAACAGGGGATTCTGGACAGAACCCATGGCGGGGCTATCCTGCGCCACCGCATGAAAACCGAACCCCTGTACACGGAAAAAGACCAGATAAACCGGCTGGAAAAGGAAGCCATCGGCAAAAAAATCAATGAACTGGTGGAACAGGGGGACACCCTTCTTGTGAATACCGGATCCACTACTTCCCAGGTGCTGCGGCACCTGGCAGGAAAGCATCTGCGGGTCATCACCAGCAATGCCAATGCCCTGCTGGAAGTCACCGATCCTGAGATAGAACTGATCCTTACCGGCGGTGTTTTCAGACGTCAGTCCAATTCACTTATCGGATCTCTTGCCCATTCGGTTTTGGAAAAGGTGTGCGGCAGCAAAGCCATCATCGGGGTGGACGGATTGAACATCAAGTTCGGACTGACCACCCCGGTCCAGCAGGAAGCCGAGGTGACCCGCCTGATGATCGAAAGAACCCAGGGGCCTGTGATTGTGGTGGCGGATCACAGCAAAATGGGTGTTGTCTCCAATTTTGTCACCGCTCCCATCAGAAAAATCAATATGCTTGTCACTGATGCCGGCATTGCACCGGATTTTACAAGAATGATACAGGAACTGGGCATCCAGGTGATCATTGCCAATGACAGCCGTTGACCGGAAACCAAAGGCATGGCCGGAAATGTTCATGAACAGCCCTGAGATTCTCTTTCCATATTCGTGGCAGATAAAAACCAGATTTATACCAGGGCAGTCAACACTAAGGGCCCAAAGGTGAAATCACGGTGGGAGCCCCTTGGTGGTGTCCTGTGAACGGACCGTCAGAGCCGGAGGGGGCCTGGTAAAAAATGCCGGGGTGTTCACCCTTGAACAGGCTGCACGCTTGTTGAAAAATTGATTCTCTCAGCAACAGGCCCACTCAGGATCTCGGGCCGGGCACAGGATACCACCAGGGGCGGGGTACGGTCCAACGGTATGAATTTAAAATTTTTCTTGTGTATATGGCCAATTAATTTTATAAGATACACTGTTTTAAACCGGATATACCCAGTTTTCTCCCGGTAACAAGCTGGCCTGACATGTAATGATGACTGCCGGAAAAAGGCATCATCCCTTTGTATAAATATGACAATAATTATGTAAGGAGGATTATTATGACAACATTGGTATTTGGCCACAAAAATCCAGATACAGACTCTGTGTGTGCAGCCATTGCACTGGCGGATCTCAAGAAAAAACTCGGCGAAGACATTGCCCCGGCAGTACAGGGGGAACTCAATCCTGAATCCCGGTTTGTTCTGGACAAATTCGGTGTGGCCGCACCTGAAGTGGTAACGGCTTATGCAGGTAAAAATGTGTACCTGGTGGACCATTCCGATCTAGCCCAGAGCCCTGATGACCTGGCAGAAGCCAATATTCTGGGAATTGTGGACCACCACAAACTGGGGGATGTGACCACCGGCCAGCCTTTGGAATGCTGGATCTGGCCGGTTGGCTGCACCTGCACCGTCATCTCCCGCATGTACAAATACCTGGGGATTGAGATCCCGAAGGATATCGCCGGCATCATGCTCTGCGCCATTCTTTCAGACACGGTCATCTTCAAATCCGCCACTTGCACGGATGATGACAAAGCCGTGTGCGCAGAACTGGCAGAAATCTGTGGCCAGGGTGACCTGGAAGCCCTTGGTATTGAAATGTTCAAGGTAAAATCTGCAGTGGAAGGCACCCCTGTCCGTGAACTGGTTTTCCGTGACTACAAAGACTTTGACATGAGCGGCAGCGGTGTCGGCGTGGGCCAGCTGGAACTGGTGGACCTGTCCATCGTGGACGGCATCAAGGCGGATCTGGAAAAAGATATCCAGGATCTCAAGGCGGAAAAAGGACACCACTCTGTACTGCTGATGCTCACAGATATCATGAAAGAAGGCACGGAACTTTTGATTGCATCTGAGGATGAATCAATTGTACAAAAGGCTTTCGGCGTGGCACCGGCCGGTGGCAAAGCCTGGCTTCCCGGTATCATGAGCCGCAAAAAACAGATCGTACCGGATCTGGAAAAAGCATTCAAATAACGACCATGCCCTGACGGGCACAACAAATTATGAAAGTTATGAGTGGTGAGTGGTGAGTATTGAGAGAAGCTAATTTGATATTTTTTTCTCACTACTCAAACCTCATATCTCACTACTTTCATATAAACCCACCATGCCCCCGCGGGCACAAAAATGCATGAAAACTGTTAGCTGTTAGTTTTTTAGCTGATGGCTTTCATATAAAGGGATAACCGGCTGAAACGGACTGTCAGACCATTGTAAGCCGAAAACAGCCCGCATACAGCCAATGCAGCTAAAGAAAAGGGGCCGGCAGAAATGCCCGGCCCCTTTTTCATGCAGTTTTTTTGATACACTCAGGCGATTTCCGAACAATTGTTGAAAATGGAATTGATCTTTTCCGAAAGCATGGCCACATCAAAGGGCTTGTAAATGAAATCCCGACATCCATTTTTCATCATCTGCTTGATCTCCTTTTCCTTGTTGTGGCCTGACGTAACCAGAACCCTGACATCCGGCTGAATGCGCCGGATATTTTCAAACGCCTCTTTTCCGCCCATCTCAGGCATTACCATATCCAGAATCACCAGATCGATTTTTTTCCCGGCCGAATGCACGATTTTGAGTGCCTCATTACCGCTGAAAGCTGTCTTGACATCATACCCGAGTGATTCCAGCATCTCCGAACACACCTCAATCACCCCTTTTTCATCATCCACCAGCAGAATGGTGCCTTTTCCGTTGAAGATTCTTTTCATACAATTGTTATTTTTCCGGGCTGCCACACTGGTTTTTTTGGCCGGCAGAAAAAACATGAAGGCACTGCCGTCTCCAGGGGTGCTTTCAACCCGGAACATACCTTTATGGCGTTTGATGATGCCGTATGCCATGGCAAGCCCCAGTCCGGTGCCCTGACCCCTTTCCTTGGTGGTAAAAAACGGGTCGAAAATTCGTGTCATGGTCTCTTTATCCATCCCGACACCGGTATCTTTCACCGTAATTTTTACAAAAGCCCCGGTTTGGTCAATTCCAAACCTTTCCTTTTTCTCCTGATCGATCCATACATTTTCAGATGTAATGGATATTTTTCCGCCATCAGGCATGGCCTGCCATGCATTGACAAACAGGTTCATGAGCACCTGCTTGATCTGGGCCTCATCCACCAGTGTCCCCCACAATTTTTTCTCCAGCACTAGTTCGATAATAATATCTTTTTTGGTCCTGCCAAACATTTTTGCCGTCATCTTCAGCAAAAAATTCAGATTGATAAGACAGGATTCATGGCCGTTTTTCTGGGCGAAACCCAGCAGTTGCCGGGACATTTCAGCACCTGAAGACACATATTCATCAATATTGGCCAACCGCTTGAATTCAATGCTCTGCCGGTCAAAGCCGGTTTTGACCAAAGAGGCATATCCCTGAATTCCCATGAGAATATTGTTGAAATCATGGGCAATACCGCCGGCCAGGGTACCGATGGCTTCCATTTTCTGGGCCTGTCGCAGCTGGGCTTCCAGATTGACCCGTTCGCTCACATCCCGGGCCACACAATACACCCCCTTTATCTCCTTTCGGTCTCCACCTGCCGGCAGGTGCATGGGGGAGGCTTTCAGTTCCATGAATGCATAGGCCATGAACATATCATGGCAGGTGTCGGTGCAACCAGCTTTTTTGAATCGCAAATTCATCTGCAGGTCACCGGTCGGACCGAACTGTTCTTTCCCCGGCCATATCAGCTGTTGTGCCTTTGCCTGGTCCCGGGTATGGACAAAATTTTCAAACCGGTGACCCAGGATATCGTTTTTAGCAATTCCCAGCAATTTTTCGCACTGGTCATTGATAAAGGTAACACACCCGGGCTCATCCAGGGTAAAAATCAGATCCGGAGAATTGTTCACCATGTTTTTATATTGCTTTTCAGATGCTTCCAGACGGGCGGAAACCGCTTTTTTATCCGCCAGCAATTTTTTCTGGGCCAGACCGTTCTTGACTGTTTTGACCAGGTCGCTATATTCGAAAGGTTTTTTGATATAATCCCAGGCCCCTTTTTTCAGGGCTTTGACAGCGGATTCCACAGATGCGTAACCGGTAATCATAACGATCAGCGCTTCAGGGTATAGATTCAAAATCTGTTCCATAACCTGATACCCATCCATATCAGGCATGCTGATATCCAGCAGAATCAGGTCAAATTGATGCCGGGCAAACATGGCAACAGCTTCTGTACCGTTATACGCTCCGGCAACTTCCAATCCCTCACGGTTCAGGCATTTCGAAATATTTTCAACAATCCGCCTTTCATCATCAACCACCAGTATCTGTTCAAGGCCCATAATACCCCGTTACCCATCTTTGCTTGCTGTATAAAAACCTTCTCATTTGGAAAACCCGCAACCCAATTGCCTTTTCTCATTTTCTTGTTTTTTTGACAAAAACTGAGGCTAAGGCCTTAAGGGGTTTCAGGAGACCCGGTTGTTTTTTCATAGCATATCAATCCGCACTGCAGGCAGCGCCCTGCCTCGTTACGGGCATTTTTTTCAGAAAAACCGGTTGATCCGGCATCAACCTGGTCGGATGCCGGATCAACCCGGTCCTGTTTGTTTTTTTCCATGTCAAAAACATGCTGGTGGGATGTTTCCACCTGGTGCAGGGTGCTGACATCCTGGAGTTGGGTCCGGGGAGTGACCATTCTGGCCGGATCCTGAAACGGCAGGCCGTACATGAGGTTGTGCATGGCAGCCGCCGCTTTTCTGCCACCGTTGATGGCTGATACCGCAGCCGGATATTCAGAGATAACATCCTGGTCTGACAGCAGACCTTCCTGAGAACGGGTGTCCGGTTTTTTGGGCAGTTCCACCCCTTCCCAGGAAAGGGGATGATCATCAGCTACCGGGGCTGCATCGACAGCCGGCACCTGGTCTGTCCGGGTATCCCCCAAGGGGACAAATACCAGTTCCGGGAACCGTCCCGCCCCGATAACCAGGGTATCGGCAGGAATTCGAGATGCCTGTCCCGAGGACAGGTCTGTGGCTTCCACAGCCGAAAGGGTGTCTTGTTCGCCCATCACCCGGGTGATGCCTGCGTTGCAGACAAGGGTTACCGCATCTTTTGCTGCCGGGTCCAGCCCGGACAAATCAAATCCGGTATCCGCTTCCGAATGACGGGACACAATGGAAATCTTTTTTACCCCTTTTTCAATCAGGGCATTGACAGCAGTGGCCAGGTATCTCTCCCCCCCCCCTGCGATCACAGCCTGTGTACCGCAGGCGACCTGAATATTTTTGTCCTGGCCGGCCCGCACAAGGTCGATGAGCAGCATGCTCCCCGGAAAAACCGGGACAGGCTGGTCTGCCGCGTTTCTGGACATGCGGGAGTCCCATCCGCCGGTGGCGACGAACACCGCATCAAAGCCCTGGCGCAAAAGATTCGGGATGGTGATGTCAACCCCCACGCACACACCGGTGTTCACGGTTACCCCCAGGTCCTGGATGCCCTGGATATCCCAGTCAAGAATATCCATGGACAGGCGCTGTCTGGCTATGGCTTTGCGCAGCAAACCGCCCACCTGGCCGGTGGTCTCGAATACCGTTGCCCCGTGGCCAAGGCGGGCGGAAAAATACGCGGCTGACAGCCCTTCCACACCGCCACCGATGACTGCCACCTTTTTTTCTGTTGCCGGGGCCGTATAGGGCTGGATTCGCTGGTCCAGGGTCATCTCATAATCACATACAAAGCGTTTCAGGCCGTTGATGGCCACGGTGTCATCCTGTAACAGCCGCCGGCAGTCAAATTCGCACAGGGCCGGGCATATCCGGGAAATCACCGTGGGAAAGGGCATCCTTTCCTTGATCACAGACAAAGATCCAGCATAGTCTCCTTCTCTGATCAACCGGATATATTCTTTGATATCTATGCCGGACGGGCAGGCCCGCTGGCAAGGGGTGGTGCAGTCCGCCACCGTGTATTCTCGCATGATGCGCCGGGTCACCGATGTCAGACGGATAATATTCTTGGGACAAATTTTTTCGCAGGCACCGCAACCGGTGCAGTTCTCCTGGTTCACCTTCGGCAATCCGTCCGGCCCCATGGACAGGGCATTGAACTTGCAGGCGGTTACACAGGTGCCGAGCCCCAGGCACCCGATACGGCACACCTTCATGCCGCCCAAAAGCATGGCAGCGGCCCGGCAGTCTCTCACCCCCTGGTAGGTGTAATGCAGGTCTGCTTCTGCGTTACCGTAGTAACATCCGGGTTCTGCAAATTCCGGTTCCGTGTCTGATACCGACACCCCCATGATACCGGCTATGGCCTGGGCCACATCCTCCCCGGCCGCCACGCAGGAATTGACGCTTGCCTTTCCTTCCACAATGGCCTGGGCATTGGCTGTACACCCGGGCAAGCCGCACCCCCCGCAGTTGGCACCGGGCAGCACATCATCTATGGCCACCACCTTTGGGTCTTCATACACATAAAATGCCTTGGAAGCGATCACAAGGGCTGTGCCGATAACCACCCCCAGCCCCCCCATCATCAGAATCGATTGAATCATGCTGTATTCCTCATGTCTGCAATTGTCTTGATCTGTTCAGGTTTCCGGTCAGGTCCGGACAAATACTTCTCTCTATAACCATCTGTAGAACAAAATGTCAACCATATCCCTGTATTTTCAAAAAAAAATAACAATTATTTAACACGGTGTACTGACGGATCCGTCACCTTCATGTGCCGCTTCTGTTTCCACAGCAGTGGCAAAATCCTGCGGCGGATCAGTTGTGAACCGCATTTTTTGGCCGGAACAGGGATGCTTGAAAGCTATTTTCCAGGAATGCAGCATCTGCCTGGGAAAAACCTGTTGTTTTCTACGGTTTCTGCGATACTGATAGACCGGGTCCCCCAGCAGCGGATGGTCCATGGCATAAAAGTGCACCCGGATCTGGTGGGTACGGCCGGTATGGAGCTGCACACGGACAAGGCAGGCACGGGAAAATCGCCGGCATACCTGCCAGGATGTATGGGCGGGTTTTCCGGTTTCATGGATGACAGCCATGCGCTTGCGGTGCTTCGGGTGCCGGCCGACAGGAAGCGTTATGTTTCCTGCATCCGGAAGCGCTGTGCCTGCCACCAACGCCAGATACGTCTTTTTCACCCGGTGGTATTGAAACTCTTTTTGCAAAAAATCAAGGCTGTGCGCTGTTCTGGCCACAAGCATAAGTCCGCTGGTGTCTTTGTCCAGGCGATGGACAATGCCGGGGCGCAACGGATCATCCCCCACATCTTTGATCTCTGGATAATGGAAAAGCAGTCTGTTCACAAGGGTATGGCCCTGGCAGCCTGCCCCGGGGTGAACCACCAGGCCAGGGACTTTGTCCAGGACCAGGATATGGGCATCTGCATACACCACAGACACCGGCCCGGGTTCCGCCGCCACAGTTAAAGGCTGTCCCGGCCGGGAAACGGTGCCGGTGATCCGGTCTGATTTCTTAACCCGATATCCAGGCTGTTTCTGCTGCCCTGATACCTGGATATTTCCCTGTTTGATCCATGCAGTGGCCAGGGATCTGCTGCAGCCTTCCACAGCCCGGGAAAGCAAAAAATCAAGGCGCCGGCCGGTGGCGGCACCATCGACAATCCAGTCTATTTTCATTGGGTGCCAATAAAAAGCCGGTGAACACTGTCTGTCCGCCGGCTATTTATACAAAATCCTGTACAAAGGTTATTGAAACAAATTTTCAATTTCTTTCATCATGGACAATTCATCAATATCCTTTGCGGTTGACAGTTCCTGCACCAGAAGGTTCTGGGCTGTATCCAGCAGCTTGCGTTCCCCGAAGGAAAGATCTTTTTCCAGCTTGAGCTGAAAAAGGTCCCGGAATACTTCCGCAACATCATAAATGGAGCCGGTCTTGATCTTGTCCATGTATTCCCTGTATCGCCGGTTCCATGTCTGGTTGTCGCCATTCTGTGCCTTTTCCTGCATCACCTTGTAAACTTTCGGAATTTCAGTCTCAGGGATGATCTCCCGCAATCCCACTGATTCAACATTGGAGGTAGGAATCATTATCACCATGCCGTTTTCCACAATTTTCATCATGTAAAAATTCATGGTATCGCCGTTGATCTCCTTGCTTTCTATTGACTCGATACAGCCGACCCCATGCGCGGGATAAACAGCCAGGTCCCCTTTTGCAAATTCTGTTTTGGTTGATGTCATTGCTCTAGCCGTTGTGTTCTTGGATTTTTCACCCATTGGATAGCCCACCTTGATTAGTTAGAAACAATCTGCCCATTTCAGGCACATAATCATATCTGAACAAGATTGTCAACCATAAATATTTGCAAAAGGCGCCTTCAAAGGCGGTTTCAGATATTTTTTTCCTGAAGCCCGCAGCGGTTTAACCCGGAATGGAAAACCGTACAAGAAAAAAAAATCTAAATAATGATACGCAGCCTGACCAGTGTTCAGCGTCTGGCGTTAACCTGATTCATGGCCTGAACAAGGCCTTTGGAAAGGATAAGGCCGCAGGCATCTGCGGCATCTGCCACAACATCTTTCAAGGCAGCCTGTTCATCCGGGGCGAAACCGCCCAGCACATGCCCGGTAACCTGGCCCTCATCAGCCGGATGCCCCACGCCGACCCGCACCCGGATACAGTCTTTGCGGCCAAAGGCATCCATAATGGATCTTACCCCGTTATGGCCCCCAGGCCCCCGGTCCTGAACAATTTTGATGGAACCGAATGCAAGATCCATATCATCATGGACCACGATAATGTCAGTGAAGTCAATTTTAAAATATGCGGACAATTTCTGGAGGGGAAACCCGCTGCGGTTCATATAGGACAACGGCTTGACCAAAAAAACGTCCCGGCCATGGCTCCGTGTCTTTACAAAGGCAGCGTCAAAACGGTTCTTATTGAAATCCATACCGGCCTTTTCTGCAATGGCTTCCACCACCAGAAAACCGATATTATGGCGGGTCCGGGCGTAGGTTTGACCAGGATTTCCCAGACCCGCTATAAGTTTGCTTCCTGCATCTGTCATAAAGCAGGCAACATGTTATTCAGCAGGTTCTTCTGCCGGAACGTCTTCTGCTGTCTCTGCCAGTTCTTCTTCCATCATCTCGTCTTCTGCCAGTTCCTCTTCCTCTTCACCGGTATCAGGCGGGACAATGGTTATAACGGTAAAATCCACCTCATGGGGAATTTCCACTGCCTCTCCGAGATCAATCGCTTCCACATGGATGGCATCCCCGATATCCAGATCTGAAATATCGATCTCAATCTGTTCCGGTGTATCAGCAGGCTTACAGACCACTTCCAGTTCACGGCGGATAATCTGGAGCATCCCTCCCCCGTCCTTGACACCTTTGCTGACACCAACGGGCACAATCGGAACCGATACAGTCACCAGGGTGTCCATATCAATCTGATGAAAATCCGCATGCAGGTATTCGATGCCATAGGTGTCCATCTGCAGGTCCTTGAGCATCACCACCTTGCTTTTGACCTCTGCCTGCCCCTCAATTTTCATATTCAGGAACAGGCCGGATGTACCCCTTTCCCTGATTATTTTGTCAAATTCACTGGTATCAAGGCACAGCATCATGGGATCTATTTTGGGTCCGTAAATGACTGCAGGAAAGGTTTTGTTTTTGCGCATTTTTCTGGCAGCACCCTTTCCCTTTGTGCTGCGTTTTGTTGCATGTAGTTTAATTAAATCCAAAGTGCTTTCCTCCATGTCCGCTATTTACGAAAAGACAAACAAAATTGCGCGTATAAGTGGACTGTTAAAATAAATTGTTCATATAAATAGGGAATTGACCGAATCGCCTCTGTAGCTGCGCATAATAGCCTCACCCACAAGCTTTGCAATGGACAACGTTTTAATTTTTTCACATTTTTTTGCCGCGTCAGACAAAGGAATAGTGTCTGTGGCAACCAGAGAATTCAGTGATGAACTGATGATTCTGTCGATTGCCGGCCCTGACAACACCGGGTGTGTGCAATAGGCATGCACCTGTCTGGCGCCTTTTTCACGGATCACGCCGGCTGCCTCGGTCAGGGTTCCGGCGGTATCCACCATATCATCAATGACAATGGCAATTTTGTCCTGCACATCCCCGATAATAGCCATGGCCCGGGCCTGGTTGGGAGCGCTTCTGCGCTTGTCAACAATGGCCAGACTGCAGTTGAGGCGTTTGGCATAGGCCCGGGCCCGCTCCACACCACCGGCATCCGGAGAGACCACCACCAGATTTTCAGGGTATCTCGTTTTGATATCATCTATGATGATGGGCGCTGCATAGAGGTTGTCCACAGGCACACTGAAAAACCCCTGGATCTGGCCGGCATGCAGATCCATGGTAATCACCCGGTCAACACCGGTATTTTCCAGGATATCTGCCACCATTTTGGCGGAAATGGGAACCCGGGGAGACACTTTTTTATCCTGCCGGGCATAGCCAAAATATGGAATAACCGCTGTAATACGGCTGGCAGAAGAACGTTTGAACGCATCAATCAGCAGCAGCAGTTCCACCAGATGGTCATTTACAGGCTTGCACGTGGACTGGATCACAAAGATTTCCTGCTTGCGAACATTTTCAAGGATTTCGACCTGGGTTTCTCCGTCGCTGAAACGATTGACCTTCAATTTACCCAAGGGTTTTGCAAGGTATTCAGAAATTCTGTCTCCCAGCAGGGGATTTGAATTTCCAGCAAAAACTGACAACCCGCTCATAACCTATCTCTTTTTTTTTATTAGAATCATAAAAAATATGGCTGGGGCGAGAGGACTCGAACCTCTGAATGCAGGGATCAAAACCCTGTGTCTTGCCACTTGACGACGCCCCAGTACATCCACTATTATTGGTCTTCAACTATTTTGCAATGCGGTGACAAACAGGTTTTTCTCTCCGGCAGGCCATTGCCTGCAGAGCATTTCACGTCCCTGCAGTGCGTCTTTATGTTCCGCATACAGGGCAAAAAGGCAGCCACCGCTTCCAGACATGGTTACAGGTCTTTGCAGCAACCGTTCCATCTCCTCTTTTGTGGATCTGATTTCCGGGTATAACCTGAATGCTGATCCTTCCAGATCATTATGCAGATACTGCCCGATATCACCTCCCTGTCCCTGTAACAGCGCATCCGAAACAGATTGTATAGTATATTTCTTATGGGATGTCAAACAAAAATCATGGCCTTTGAACACCCTGGCGGTGGGGACTTGAATCCCGGGATCACACAAAAGCACGTGGCAGAAAGACAGATTGGAAACAGGGGTCAGTTTTTCTCCCACCCCGGTGGCCAGGGCCGGGCCGTGAAAAAGAAAAAACGGCACATCAGCCCCGAGACAGCGCCCCATCTGGACCAACTGCCCTTGAGAAAACGGCCGGCTGTACCGCTCATTCAGTACTGTCAATACAGTTGCTGCATTGCTGCTGCCGCCCCCCAGACCCCCGCCCACAGGGATCTGTTTTTTTATATGAATACAGACCCCTTCTCCGGGTACCGGTTTTAAAGCCTTTTCACACCATGCAAAAAACAGCGCGGCTGCCCGATGGGCCAGATTGGTTTCATCCCCGGGAACCGCTGGATGGTCACAGGTTACCTGTATACCCCGACCATGAAAGGCAATTGCCATATCATCTGCCAGACCGATTTTTGTCATCAGGGAGAACAGGTCATGAAATCCATCAGAACGTTTGTCGGTAACATGCAAAAACAGATTGATCTTGGCCAAAGATGACCGTTGTATCAAGCACTTGCCTCCACATAGGCTATCCGTATTTCGCTGAGAAGTGCCCGCAACAAATTTTCCTCATCCTTGTTCAAATTGCCGCGGGTTTTTTCCGAGAGCATGGCCATCATATCAATGGTGTGCTTGGCCATGGCCAGATTTTTTTGCATCCGGCCTGTGGAAGGGTCTTCCACCTTTCCCAGCTGCACCAGTCCAGAGGAATAAATGGACAGAACAAAACTTGAAAAATCAACCTTGGGAAAGGTGTCTTCTTTTGCTGCTTCCATGATAAAGCCATTTCCTTGGGGCATATGTTCCATCTCCTTCAATGGGTTTTTGCCTTGTCATCAAGCCGTATGATAATATCGGCCACGGTTGTTTTGCTGCCTGCTTCATGAACAAAAAGCGGGTTGATATCCAGTTCCCTGATCATCGGGTGATCGTCCACAAGGGCTTTTAAGGATACAATGTTTTTTTCGATCTCCTCTATATCAGAAGGCGCTTCCCCGCGCAGTCCTTTGAGAATCGGGTATCCTTTGATACTCTTGACCATTCGCCTGGCAACATTCCGGCCCATGGGCGACAACCGGAAGGCCACATCCTTGTAGACCTCCACAAATATGCCCCCAAGTCCAAACATCACCGCATGGCCGAATACCGGATCCCAGGTCACACCCAGGATCACCTCTTTGCCTGCCGGCGCCATCTTCTGCACCAAGACACCTTCCAGCAGGGCATCTGGATCATATTTTGCGGCATTTTCCATAATCTGCTTAAACGCTGTTTCAACGGCCCGGCCATTCTCCAGCCGCACCTGCACACCGCCGGCATCCGACTTGTGCAAAATCTGGGGAGATACAATTTTCATGACCACAGGATACCCCAGATCCTGTGCAATGTCTCCGGCTTCAGCTGCTGTTCTGGCCAGGGCCATGGGAAGGATGTTGAATCCATAGCACTTAAGGATTTCATTGCCGTCCAGTTCTCCCAGCACATAGCGGCCCTGTTCCAGGTACTGGTGGATTATTTTTCCGGCCGTTTCTTTGTCATATGTCAGGTTGTATTGGGGCAGAATCTTTCTGAAGAGCCATTTCATCCCTTCCCGCAATGCCCCCAGGGACCGGGCCGCACTCTCTGGAAACTGGTATACCGGGACTTTATGGGCCTGGAGCAGTTTAACCCCGTCCGATACATCCACGATCCCCATAAAGGCACACAAAATGGGCTTGAGCGTATTTCTGGCTATCCTGACAATAGACTCGGCCGTGCCAATGGCATCGGTCATGGACTGGGGGGTGAGAATAATCAGCACCGCATCCACCCCCGGGTCTGCCAATACCGTGGCCAGGGTGTTTTCATATCGGTCTTTTGCCGCATCTCCAATGACATCCACCGGATTATGAAAATTGGCTGTGGAGGGCAGATATTTTTGTAATTCATTTACGGTTTCCGCAGAAAACTGCGCCAGCCGCAGACCGGACTGTTCGCTCATATCCGTGGCCATGATACCGGGACCGCCGGCATTGGTGACAATGGCCACCCGGTCCCCTGTAGGGTATTTATTGGCAGCAAAAGCCTGGGCATAATCAAACAGCTCGTTCACGGTCTTGCAGCGCAGAATACCGGACATGGTGAACATCCCGTCATAAATCACATCCGATCCTGCCAAAGCCCCTGTATGGGAAGCTGCCGCCCGTGCACCTGCCGCAGAGGAACCCGATTTTATGGCAATCACATGGGTGGGGTTGGTGCCGGAGGTCATTTTCCGAACCTCGGTGATGAACTCCTCTGCGCTCCGGCTCAGCTCTTCCATATAGATCATGACCACATCCGTATCCGGGTCCTTGTGGTAATAGCGGATCAGATCCAGCTCATCCACATCTGCCTTGTTGCCGATGGAAATAAATTTGGAAAATCCAAATCCCTTGTCAGCTGCATAATCCAAAACTGCTGTACACAAAGCACCGCTCTGGGAAATGAAAGAGACATTGCCCGCCTCGGGCATACGTGCGGAAAAACTGGCATTCAATGATACCCTGGGAGATGGGTTTATCACCCCCAGGCAGTTGGGGCCGACCAGCCGGACCCCGGCATCTGCGCACAGGGTTTTGATCTGTTTCTCAATATCCGCACCGTCTCCTCCCACCTCCTTGAAACCGGCAGAGACAATCACAACACCTTTTACGCCTTTGGCGATGCATTCCTGCACCGATGCCAGTGCAGCCCCCGGCGGAAGAATGATCATGGCCAGGTCGATGGGGTCTGGAATATTGGTGATGCTGGTGTAACACTTTACGCTGAGCACGGACCTGGCCTTGGGATTCACCGGATACAGGGTGCCCTTATACCCGCCGGACAATATATTGGCAAATATATCGTGCCCCACTTTCCCCTTTTGGGTTGAAGCGCCGACAACGGCTATGGTCTGTGGTTCAAAAATTGCGTCCAGCTTGTCCATATATATCCCCCATTGTGAAATCCAAATATCTCCCATGCCCTGGCGGGCACAACAAAGTATGAAAGGTTTTTAGCTGTTAGCCGTTAGCCGTTAGCTGTTAGCCGTTAGCCGTTAGCTGTTAGCCGTTAGCTGATGACCGGGTACTGACGGCTGACGGCTTTCATATCAACGGCATCCTGCACGTAACCACATTTTGGCTACTGTAACAGTTGTATCATATGGCATAATTTTGACAAGTAAAGAAAAATATGAAAAATGACTTCGGGATGGGACATCAGGAAGGGAGAAAAAAAACAGGATCAGGCCCGGGATGTTTACAGGCCTGATCCTGGCATATGGTTATAAAAAAGGGCAACCCTTTTGCATCAGCTTAACCCAAGGTTCAGTTTGGCAGATCTGAGGGTATTTTTCATGAGCATGGCAATGGTCATGGGACCGACACCTCCGGGAACAGGGGTGATTTTACCGGCAATTTTCTTGGCTGCCTCAAAATCCACATCTCCCTTGAGGATGGCTTTTCCGGTTTCTTCGTTCATACCCACCCGGTTGACACCCACATCGATGACCGTGGCACCGGGTTTGATCCATTCGGGTTTCACCAGATCCGGTACCCCGGCAGCCACAACAAGGATATCCGCCCGTTTGCAGTGGGCGGCCAGATCTTTGGTCCGTGTGTGAACGATGGTCACAGTGGCGTTGGCACCAACCCCTTTCTGGGCCATCATCATGGCAATGGGTTTGCCCACAATGTTTGACCGTCCCACCACCACCACTTCGGCCCCCGCGGTTTCCGTACCGGACCGGACGATCATTTCCTGGATACCGGCCGGGGTGCAGGGCAGGAATTTGACTTCATCCCCGCCGATCATCAGGCGGCCCACATTCACCGGATGAAATGCATCCACATCCTTGTCCGGGTTGATGGCATTGAGCACTTTTTTGTCATCAATATGCTTGGGCAGGGGCAGCTGCACCAGGATACCGTGAATATCGGGATCATTGTTGTATTTGTCGATCAATGCCAGCAGATCGGCCTCGGTGATATCTTCGGGCTGGTCATCCTGAATTTCATGAAACCCCAGGCTGATGGCGGTTTTCACCTTCAGGGTCACATAACTGATGGAGGCCGGGCTGGAGCCCACAAGAATGGTCACAAGACCGGGCACCTTGCCGTGTTTTTCTTTCATCTGATCGACTTCCTCTTTGATCTCCCCGAGGATTGTCTTTCTGATTTCGGTTCCGCTGATAATTTCCGCTGTCATATTTTCTCTCCTGAAATGTCAATCAATGACGCTGTAACCGGCCCGGGCCTGAACAGCCACCCTGAACACCGGTTACAGGGTCTGGTTTGAATCAATATTTGCATCATGATGCAAAGATTTAGAACACACCTTCCACCTTGCCGGTTTCCACATCCACGTCCACCCGCTTGAACGCAGGATTGGACCCGGTGCCCGGCATGAGGCTGATGGCCCCTGCCACCGGCACGATGAAACCGGCACCGCCGTAAGTGAGGACCTCACGGATGGTAAGTCTCCAGCCTTTTGGCACACCCTTGAGTGCGGGGTTGTCGGACAGGGACAGATGGGTTTTCACCATGCACATGCCCAGGCCTGCCAGTTTGGGATCCGCCTGGATTCTGGCAAGGGATTTTTCCGCTTCAGCAGAATAATCAACGCCGTCCGCGCCGTAAACTTCCTTGGCAATGAGTTCGATGCGCTGCTTGATGGGCATATCCAGCTCATACAGGAACTTGAATTCGGTTTTTTCTTCACACGCCGCGATCACGGTTTCAGCAAATTCAATGGCACCGTCGCCGCCTTGTTCCCAGTGGCGGGACAGGGCCACTCTGGCGCCTTCGGCTTCACACAGTTCCCGGACCTTGGCAATTTCCGCATCCGTGTCCGTGTAAAAGGCATTGATGCAGACCACGGGAGAGATACCGGCTTTTCTGACGTTTCTGATATGGTGAATGAGGTTGTCGCATCCCTTGGCCACCCATTCCACGTTTTCCGTGGCATATTCTTCGGGCATGGCTTTGCCCGGTACGGGCACGGGTGCGCCGCCGTGGCATTTCAGGGCACGGATGGTGGCCACCACCACGGCACAATCCGGCGTGAGCCCGGAATACCGGCATTTGAGGTTCCAGAACTTTTCAAACCCGATATCCGCGCCGAACCCGGACTCGGCCACATGGTAATCCGCCAGTTTCAGGCCCACCTTGTCGGCAATGATGGAGCTCTGGCCGATGGCGATGTTGGCAAAGGGACCGGCATGTACAATGACGGGCTGTCCTTCCAGGGTCTGCATCAAAGACGGGTTCAGGGCATCCACCATCCAGGCGGTCATGGCACCGGCCACCTGCAGGTCTTCCGTGGTCACGGGTTTGCCTTTTTTGGTGTAGGCCACAACAATCTTGCCCATTCTTTCGCGCATATCCTTGAGATCATTGGCCAGAGAAAGGATGGCCATAACCTCGGAGGAAACCGCAATACCGAACTTGGATCTCATCATGAACCCGTCCGCCTTGCCGTTGACCCCGTCAATGCCAATGATGATGTTTCTCAGGGCCTGGCAGCAAAAATCGATGACCCAGCCCATCTCCACGTTTGTGGGATCGATGTCCAGGCGTTTCATATTGGAGAGCCTTTCCAGCTGCTCGTCCGTGTAATTTCTCTCATGCTGCAGGCGGGAGGTCAGGGCCACCATGGCCAGGTTGTGGGCATTCATGATGGCGTTGATATCACCGGTGAACCCCAGGGAAAACGGGGTCAAAGGAATGCACTGGGCCAGTCCGCCGCCGGCGGCCGATCCCTTGATGTTCATGGTGGGTCCGCCGGATGGCTGCCGGATGGCAGCACATACGTTTTTGCCCAGTTTTCCAAGGCCCTGAACAAGTCCCATGGAAGAGGTGGATTTTCCCTCTCCCAGCGGGGTGGGAGAAATGGCAGTGACATCAATGTACTTGCCGTTGGGTTTGTCTTTCAGACGTTCCATCACTTTTTTGAAATCAATTTTGCCGATGTAGTGGCCCTGGGGCAGCAGTTCTTCTTCAGTCAATCCCAGCTTCTCACCGATTTCATAAATCTTGAGCATGGATTTTTCCGCATCCTGTGCAATTTCCCAATCCTGGTGTTTGGTTGGATCTAATGCCATGGTTCACTCCTTTGTTGATTTTGACTCTGAACGAGCCGATGATAAAAAATTTTATAAAATAAAGCCTTACGCTTTTTGATGCCAGAGACCTAATGGTTTTACGTAGCTGTTAGTTTATCTAACTATATAAATAAACGTAAAAAATCAATAGATTTCCCACCGTATTTTTTTGTTTTTAAAACATTTTTTCAACACAGGGAAATCAGGCATGGTCATTTCTGCATTACCGCAGTCCCTTTCTCATGGCATCAAAACCTTGTGCAGCCAGTCCGGCAAATTCAGAAAACAATCATATATTTTATCGGAAAAATCAATATTTTTCTTTGAAAACAATCAAATTTTAAAAAAAATGACGATTAACTGCAAAAATCGTGGATTTACAAGCTATTGAATAGACCAAAAATTTTTCGCTTGTGCGATTTTCATTTATAAATTAATTCCCATTCACCTGAAATCACCAGATACCATCTAAAACACAAGATACCAAAATCAAAAGATATTCTGTATGCAGCCATTCTGGTCAATAAATTCATTCATCTATTGACAAAAAATGGTACAAATTATAAATCATATGCTGGCATCATTAATATTAACCTGTAATCTAGGGTATGGTGAATGGGCAAACGACGCAAAGTTAAAAGCCAGGCATGTAAATTCGTCATTCCCGTTGCCATTTATCCTGTCATAGTAACGTCACACTTTTTTACCGTTAACCCCCCCTCAACTCATAAACTTTTAAATACTAGGAGGTAGACGTGGGATTCGAAATAACCAAAGAAACATATGCCGGCGCCATTAAAGGCATCACCATTGGGAAAGGTGATACCGCCTTGACTGTCGGCGGCCAGACAAGTTATCCCTTTTACCAGTTTGAAGGAGAGATGCCCAACAAACCCGCCATTGCCATGGAAATCTGGGACATGGAACCCGAAGACTGGCCGGAATCGGCCAAAGCCCCTTTCAAGGATGTACTGGGTGATCCGGTGGCCTGGGCCAAAAAATGTGTGGATGAATACAATGCCCAGGCCATTGTACTTCAGCTCAAAAGCACAGATCCCAATGACAAGGATGCAAGTCCGGATGATGCAGCCCAGACCGTTAAAAAAGTCAGCGATGCCATTG
>Ga0102940_1000114_pt1 | contig 53613 bp, 38 predicted proteins | sample SalPonR2_C_D1_MG_FD_78215 | JGI IMG/M metagenome (GOLD analysis project Ga0102940, IMG submission 78215) | Salt pond soil microbial communities from South San Francisco under conditions of wetland restoration - Salt Pond MetaG R2_C_D1_MG | ecosystem: Environmental > Aquatic > Marine > Intertidal... | reverse complement strand
CAGTTCACGCTGAACGTGGCAAATGCTGAAATCCTGGACATCGTTCCTGGCATTGCTGCTGAAGAAAACTTTGGAGTATTTGCGAAAGAAGGCGTGATTACTACCTCCTGGAATGGTGAAGCTTCCGAAGGTACGCTGTTTAGCCTGGTGGTTCGCGCTACGGCCGACACTAAGGTGAGCGATGTACTGAGCGTAGGCTCTCGCTACACGGCTGCTGAAGCATACAGTACATCTGACGACCTGCTGAGCGTTGCACTGCAGGTTGACGGTACGGCTACGGCAGAAGCTACCAATGAGTTGTTCCAGAACAACCCGAACCCATTCAAAGGTGAAACCGTTATCGGATTCAACCTGATCGAAGCTTCTGAAGCTTCGATTACGGTACAAGACGTAACTGGTCGCATCCTGAAATCGGTAGAAGGTGACTTCGCTAAGGGCTACAACCAAGTACGCCTGTCAGCTTCTGATCTGCCAGCAACGGGTGTGTTCTACTACACGCTGGAAGCTGGTGAGTTCACGGCTACTAAGAAGATGATTATTGTAGAATAATCTCAGCTACAAAATTGGGAGTGGTTCGAATCGAGCCACTCCCGATTTTTATAATGTTTTCATAAGTCTTATTTTAACAATTTTGCTTACCTTGGTCCCGGTAGCAATTTTTTTTGATATATCCCATAATCCCATGCAAAAGAAAAAGACAGGATTGCTCTGCCTTTTTATTGGTTGCTTTTTGCTCCTTCACTTCAGTCTTTCCGCGCAAGTTTCCTTTTCTGTGCCATCTGATACAATATCTAGTAGTCAGGTGAATTACAGCGTACCCGTTACGGTACGTAATTTTAAAAAAATAATTGGTGCCCAATTTACCCTGCGATGGGATAAATCAGTTTTGAGTTTTCGCTCGATAGACCAGTTAGCTTTTGAGGACCTTTCCCTGGATAACCATTTTAATGCTCAGGCCGATAGCGGTTGGGTTAACTTCCTCTATTTGGATTTAGGATTATCGGGGGTCGATTTGGCCGATAATACAGTGCTATTTCGGTTGAATTTTACGGTCATTGGGGATCCGGGTAGCCGGTCAGCACAGATATTCACCAGTATGCCTACCGAGAAAGAAGTTACAGATACATCGTCTATCTCGACCTCTGCGCCTATACCATCCGAATTTGTCGACGGTTTTGTCTACGTGGAACAACTTACACAGACCTACAACAAAGAGCCTGATGTTGTACGATTACACCCGGCCAGGCCCAATCCTTTTTCGGGGTCAACCCAGATTAATTATTCGATTAAAAAAAGTGGTGTTTACACCAGACGTGTACTATCCGGTACTGGTCAGGTTCTTTGGCAGGAAGCAAACCTGCGTACGCAAGGCGAATATCAGGAGCTGCTACCTGCCCGAATATTTTCCACCCCGGGAATGTATTTTTTTCAATTAGAAAGCGAATATGCAACCTCTACACAGAAGCTTATTTTAAGCAAGTAAAACCGATTATAACGAATTAGAAACCATCCCAAATTCCGAGAACAATGAATAATACAGTTACACGACTCATACTTGGGCTGGTTGTTCTTCCCATGATATTTCTTACTCAATTGACAGGAACGAATATCCCCATTCCTGGAAAAATAGAGATAGCAAGTGACGAGAAGATCAACCGCACCGGCTCTTTTGAAGCCAATGGCGGAGAAGCCCTCATGGACCTCACCCTAAATATTTCTGATGCGGATATCGATCCGGGAGAACAGATTTGCCTGCCCATCGCTGTGTCAAATTTCACCGAAATTGTAGGGATGGAGGTAAATATCATTTTTGACCCTTCCATTATTGACTTTGTCGATGTGCAAAACTTCAATTTAAAAGATTTAAGTGCCAGTTCGTTTGGTCGCCCGGGAGAAGGTGCCAACCCGCAAGGGCAACTCAAATTATCGTGGTTAGATTTTGCGGCCACTGGGGTTACCTTAGCCGATGGAACAGTAATCTTTGAGCTGTGTATCGAAGGTGTCGCCGATGGTACGGAGTCACTCACCCTTGGCCCTAATGCGGAAGCCTATAAGCCGGATGATTCTATTGTCGTACCTATCCTGAGTAGCAATACCATTACAGTTGGTGATGGTGTTGGCGATGGTGGCTCTGGCGGCGATGGTGGCTCCGGCGGGTCTACTGGAGATTTGACCTATTCTATTTCCAGCGCATCCATCAACCTTGGTGATGAGACCTGTCTGCAATTTAGTGTTGACAATTTTGCAAATATTATCGGTACGGAGATTAATATCACCTACGATCCCACTGTTCTCGAGTACAAATCAGTGCAGTCGCTGAACCTCAAGGATCTTTCGGCCAGTTCTTTTGGGGAACCGGGAACGGGCTCTAACGCTCTGGGTACGCTTAAGCTATCGTGGTTAGATTTTGCGGCTACGGGGGTTACGTTGCCCGATGGCACTGTAATTTTTGAAATATGCTTTGAAGCGATCGTGAACAACGGCACATCGACCATTGCGATTGCCTCGGGAGCAGAAGCGTACGACCAAAATGATAATATTATCACGCCGGCAGTAAATTCCGGAACCGTTACAGTGGGTGACGGATCAAATTCCGGTGGCGGAAATGGCGGTGGCACCGGTGATGATCTTACCTACAGCATTTCCAGTGCGTCTATTAACCTTGGTGATGAGACCTGCCTGCAATTCAGTGTTGACAATTTTACAAGCCTTATCGGTACGGAGATTAATATCACCTATGATCCCACTGTTCTCGAATACAAATCAGTGCAGTCGCTGAACCTCAAGGATCTTTCGGCCAGTTCTTTTGGGGAACCGGGAACGGGCTCTAACGCTCCGGGTACGCTTAAACTATCGTGGTTAGATTTTGCGGCTACGGGGGTTACGTTGCCCGATGGCACCGTAATTTTTGAAATATGCTTTGAAGCGATCGTGAACAACGGCACATCGACCATTGCGATTGCCTCGGGAGCAGAAGCGTACGACCAAAATGATAATATTATCACGCCGACAGTAAATTCCGGAACCATTACGGTAGGTGACGGATCGAATTCCGGTGGCGGAGGTAACATGAGTGATGATCTTACTTTTGACATTGCAGATGCAACCGTGCAAAGTGGCAATCAAACGTGCATACCGTTTACTGTCGATAATTTTGCGGCTATTACGGGAATGGAGTTTACGATTACCTATGATCCTAATCAGCTGCGTTTTGTGGATGTCCAAAACTTTAACCTCAAAGACCTGAGTGCCAGCTCTTTTGGCCGTCCGGGGGAAGGGTCAAATCCAGAAGGAACTATAAAAGTATCGTGGCTTGATTTCGCGGCTACGGGCGTCACGCTGCCCGATGGAACCGTCCTCTTTGAGTTGTGTTTTGATGCTATCGGAAATAGTGGTAGTTCTTCTGTGGCCTTTGCCGCTAATGCCGAGGCTTATGACCTGAACGATAATATTCTGGTACCCTCTCTTAATCCCGGAACGATAACCATTGATGGCAGTGGAGGTGGAGGAGCTGATGATTTGGCATTTTCTATTTCGGATGCTTCCGGGCAGCAAGGACAGCAGGTCTGTCTCGACTTCTCCGTCGATAACTTTACCGATATCATTGGTATGGAGCTGACTGTTTCCTACAACCCGACTGAACTGGACTTTGTTGGGGTGCAAAGCTTCAATCTAAAGGATTTATCAGAAGCTTCTTTTGGACTGCCGGGGGTGGGCACGAATCAGCCAGGCGCCATCAAACTATCCTGGCTCGACCTGGCTGCTCAGGGAATTACCCTGGCTGACGGCACGATCATTTTTGAATTGTGTTTCCAGCCACTGATTGACAGTGGTGCAAGCAGCGTAAGTATTCAAAGTGGGCAGGAAGCTTACGACATTGATGATAATATTATTACTTCCTTTACTAATGCCGGAACAATTACCGTCGATGATGGTGGAGGTGGTACGCCAACGGATGACTTTACCCTCAGCGTAGGTAGCACAACGGTAGAAGTGGGTGATACGCTTTGTTTGCCTGTCTCCGTCGATAATTTCGACCGTATATTGGGCATGGAATGGAGCCTGGAATACGATCCGTCTCTTCTGCAGTTTGATCAGGTGCAAAACTTTAACCTGAAAGATCTTTCGGGGGCTTCCTTTGGGCTGCCTGGAGTTGGCACAAATCAGATTGGCGCAGTTAAGCTTTCCTGGATTGATCTGGCGGCCGCGGGCGTTACCCTGGCTGATGGCACGACCATCTTCGAAGTTTGCTTTGTGGCTACAGGTAGTGGCACTACTCAGGTGGGCTTTGATCAGAACGCTACCCTGGAAATTACGGATAGTGACGAAAATATTCTTCCTTTTACGCTGAATGAAGGTACCGTCAATGTTAACGGTGATGCCGTTCCAACGGAATTTACGATTGATATTGGACGAGTCGCTACGGAGCCCGGAGTGTCGGTCGATGTGCCGGTATCGGTTTTCCTTTTTGAAGATGTACTGGGCATGGAGTTTGTTATTTCCTACGACCCATCGGAGCTTCAATTCGAAAGTGTTGGCAACCTAAATCTTAAGGATCTTTCGGAAAGCTCTTTTGGAAGACCTGGAGAAGGAACGAATCAGCCCGGATCGCTCAAGCTTTCCTGGTTAGACCTGGCTGCACAGGGGGTTTCTGTACCGAACGGTACGACCCTATTCACGATGAATTTCACACCACTGATTAACGACGGCCTCTCTGCTGTCACATTGGATATGGCACAACCGATTGAATTTATCGATACGGAGGAGCAACCGATTCCATTCAGCCTGGTTACCGGATCAGTCATGGTTCGCGAAGTTGTTCCGCTCGCATTTGATGGGGCAGCTAATATTACTAATGTTGATTGCCGTGGAGCAGCAGCCGGCGCTATTGATATTTCTGTAGTTGGTGGATCAGGAGAGTATACGTTCAGTTGGGACTATCAAAATGCAACGACGGAGGACCTACAAAATATTCCGGCAGGTACTTATCAGGTAACGGTAAGTGATAATCAAACGGGAGAGACCCTTACCGAGTCATATACGGTTACTCAACCATCGACCGGCCTGGAGCTAACCGCCACCATTACCGATGCCTTCTGTCTCGGAACTATGGATGGTTCCATTTCGGTGAATATAACTGGCGGAGAGGCTCCACTCAGCCTGGATTGGGATAATGATTTACCCGACGGAACTCCCGACCAGGATAACCTGGAACCCGGTGATTATCGCCTGGTCGTAACCGATAATAATGGCTGTATTCTAGATACAATGCTACAGGTAGGACAGACAGATGGCATCAACATCGATGACGTCAGCGTCACCTCCATTATAAATGATGCGAGAGGTGCTATCGATCTTACCGTTAGTGGAGGTACCGGTAATTATACCTACAGCTGGACAGGCCCTAATGATTTTTCCAGTGTAGAAGAAGACCTGACCAATCTATCTCAACCTGGCGAATATTGCGTTTCCGTAAGCGACGGAAACTCTTGTCTCGCTATTGCTTGTGTGATGGTTACGGAGCGTCTGGCATTTGCGAGTACAGATATTACGCAGGCTTGTTCTGGCGAAGATAATGGTGGCCTTTCGATTACGGTCGATGGCGGTGTGCCCCCATATAGCTACGCCTGGAGTAATGGGGCCAATCAGCCTGGCATTTCTGATCTGGCCGTGGGTGATTATACGGTTACCGTTACGGATGATATTGGCAGTACCCTAACGGGAACATTTGAGGTAAGTAGCTTGATGCCGATTGCCCTCAACCCTAACGTTACACCGGTTACCGGAGATGAGAATAATAATAACGGAAATATCGACTTATCCATCACCGGCGGTTCGCCGGGCTATACGGTGCGTTGGGGAACCGGAGCCAGCTCAGAGGATTTATCAAACCTGGAAACCGGAGAGTACTGCGTTACCGTAACGGATCAGAATGCTTGTACCGTAGAAGATTGTTTTAATGTGATGTTCACGGAAGCTATGCTTGATTTCTCGGCAGAGCCTACCCACATCACTTGTCCCGGGGATGCTGCCGGGGAAATTCGCATCATGATTTCTGGAGGAGTGGCCCCTTATGCCGTTCGTTTTTCGGATGATGTTACACAAAGTTCTTCTAATGGACTGATCACCCGCACCGGGCTTACCGGAGGGGAATGGACCTTCGTCATTACCGATGCATCCAATGCAACGTTGCAGGGTTCAGTTATGGTTAACGAGCCGTCCCCCATTGTAGCTGATTCCATTACTGTCGTACATGATGCGGAAACTAGTGGCTGCAACGGAAGAATATCCCTTAATCTTTCCGGAGGTTCCCCCGGATATACGGTGCGTTGGAATGCACCGTATACTGGATCTGAGATAATCGCTCTTTGTGAAGGCAACTACATTCCTACTGTTTTTGATGATAATGGCTGCGAAGTCACCTTAGACCCCATCGAGGTGAATACGTTTGGCCTGACCACAAATACCGCGAACACCACCTGTCCTGACGAAGCGGATGGCGCCCTGAACTTGATTGTTGAGGGTGGAAGCGCTCCCTATGAATATGAGTGGCGTAACGAAGCAGGGGAAGTTATTTCTACGCAACAGGATATCATTAGTATAGCGGCTGGAGATTACACCGTGCGGGTATCGGAGGGCTCCGGTAATGTCCTGGAGAAAACATTCTCTGTTGGTACGTCATCTATGCTGGCTGCTGATGTGACCGTCCTGTCCAATTACAATGGTTTTGCAGTCAGTTGCCCGGGTGCAGCAGATGGTCGCGTGCGCGTGGACGTAGAAGACGGCAGCGGCAGTATGTATATATACGAATGGGTATTGGATGGGACTCTGGCCGGTTCAGATTCCGTTCTGGAGGATGCCCAATCGGGGGATTACGAATTAACCATAATTGATGAGGCTGGATGTAGTATAACCGAAGAAGTAGCCATGCCCGCCCCGCCGGCAGTTGGTATTGATGCCTTCGTGACGGATGTCTCCTGCCCCGGGGAAAATGACGGAGAAATTCTCGTTAATGTTGATGGGGGTACCGGTCAGTCCTTCTCGTACAACTGGGCCGACGGACAATCAGGTGCCCGGCTTCGCTTTTTACGTCCTGGCAATTATACCTTGTCAGTGACGGATAATAATAATTGTACAACGACGGAGACCTATACTATTACCGAACCAGCACCCATTACCGTAACGGTAGAAACCGAGCCGGCTACGGATGGATGCAATGGCCGTGCAGTTGCCAGTGTATCGGGTGGTATAGCGCCTTATTTCTTTGAGTGGAACGCCAATGCTTCCGAACAAGATTCAGTCCTGGAAAATTTATGCCCCGGCGATTACCTGGTTGGAGTTACGGATGCCCGGGGATGTTCTGCCGGAACCGACATGATTCGCGCTACTGTGCAGGATCGGCGCTTCCCTTGTACCGAGGCGCGGGAAATTATTACCCCCGATGGAGATGGACTGAACGAAGCATTCCTGATCAGCTGTGTGGATGAATTTGTGGATAATATTCTACAAGTCTACAACCGTCATGGACAGCTTGTCTTCCAGGCAGAAAATTACGACAACAGCTGGACAGGAACATCTGCTAATGGGGAGCCACTGCCGGAAGGCCCCTACTACTATGTGCTGGAGTATACCGATTTTGACGGAGTGCGGCAGCAACTGAAGGGATCCGTTACACTTCTGCGCGATTAATCATGTAAAACAGCCTCCGGGAATTATCCCATTCCCGGAGGCTGTTCTGAATTCCAAAAACCATTAACCGATTAATTATGAAAAACTATATACACGCCCTCATCACAATAATTCTGATCGGGATGTCCCAAATGGCACAGGCCCAGGACGAAACGGTATTTGCTCACTATACCATCAATCCGGTCATTCTCAACCCGGCAGCTACCGGGTTCGATGAAACGCACCAGATTTTGTTTAATGCCCGGGCACAGTGGACGAGCTTCCCTAATGCCCCCACCACAGTAGGTGTTCAATACAACGGCCCTATTGGCAATTCTTTTGGCCTGGGCGTAGGAGTACTTACAGAAAGTGCCGCCAGCCTAACCCGTTTCCGGGCACGACTGAACTCTGCCTTTCGGTTTGATGCCGGTAATTATGCAAAATTATCTGTGGGCTTTGCTTTTGAGTTTCATCAGCAGACAGTTGGAAACAATGTTTTTGGTGACAACCTGTATGAAATTGGCGATGATATTATTGAATCAATCGTGGATGGCCGTAACGAATTCGATGCTTCTCTGGGCGTTTTTGGGCGTTTTGGCCGCGACCTGAATACTTTCGCCGGACTGACGCTGATTAATATGGTGCGCACCCGACTGGATGACATTGTCGTTGCTGGGGATAACACCAATAATTCCATCTTTAATCATTACGTATTATTAGCGGGACATAACTTCCAATTTGATAATGCTGGATTTAGCATCGAACCATCAGTAATGATTCAGCAAGTCATGGACGCCCCTTTTCGGGCTGATTTCAACCTGAAAGCCGGGTTCCTGGAAGACCGGGTTGTTGCTGGTCTATCGTATCGCACACTCGGTATAGTGGGGATACTCCTGGGCGGCGAGCTGCGCTTCGGCAATCAGTCGGGGCCCGTTGATGATCGCTCTGCCGTCAATTTATTCTATACCTTTGATTTGTCTACCCAGGAATTCCAACAATTTACTTCCGGGTCCCACGAAATCACTCTGGCTTTCGGGTTTAACCGCAAACGAAAACGATAAATCAGGACTGCCCATTAATCCGGGTTGAGCAACGCCTGTTTTCTTTTGGCAAAAGCTGTAAAGGAAAAAAACGTATAATCGGTTTTTGGGATGGCCTCTCTCCATGTAATGGAGGGGGGCTTTTTTATGCTAATCAAGAAGCAGTTTCGGCTTTGCCCAACCACGGGCAGCGGACATCTGTGGCATAGCAGTAAGGATTAGGCAAGTGGTTTGCCTGGGGACGACTATCCCAGATAGATTATACCTACATCTCGCTACTTACGACCATGACAGGAGTACCGCGAAACTCATCATTGCCGATACAGTTACCATGCTCATTACGCAAGGAATACCACTCGAATTTGGCACGGTTTTTTCTATAATTTATATGAAGCCTGATTTTAATGTGTGGAAGAGTCTGTTTTGGCACGATTTTTTCTACTTATTAAAAAAGGGTAACAGGTAACCCAAAAAAATACACCATCCTGGTTGCGGGTTAGGTTAGTCAACAGACCCTCACCAATGGGTATAATTACCTGGATTACGATTTAGATATGGTGGTTTCATGCCTTTCGGCAAAACCATTCCCGGGACAAACATCTGTCTGTGGGAGTAGGACCGCTATGTCTGAAAAAAACCGATTGATTGTTCACGTTTAAACCCAAGAGAAATGTATATGATTAATAAAGAAAGTTGGATCAGGAGCTACCTTTGGTGGTTCCGCATGCCCGCCCCGGGCACTAAGCCACTACTTAAAGTGGCTTGCTTTATCCTCGGTTTCTCGTTCTTGGGAAGCTTGAGTACTCCCGTCTATGGACAGTGCAATTTGAACTGTAACGATCCTGACCCGGAGAATCCGCTACAAATAGCACTCGATGATAATTGTCAGGCGCGCATTACTCCCGACATCATTCTCGAGGCACCTGAGTCGTGCCCGGGGACCAAGCAGATCGTGGTACGTACGCAAGACGGTCAACTCATTGTGGAGGGCATTGATGAAATTGTGTTTGATTTTTCTGCATATATCGATGAAGTAGTAGCCATCACGATTATTGATGAGGCTACGGGATCATTCTGTACGGGATATGCAGAAATTGTCGATAATCTACCACCACAATTTGTTTGTGCAGCGGAAGACCTGGTCATTAGTTGTTCACAAGATACTAGTGTAATGGTGGTGGGCGCTCCGAGTGTGAGCGATAATTGCTCATCCGAAATTAACCTTACCTATACCGATCAGGTTGATGAGGCCGACTGCAACTCGACGGGTACCTTAGTTATCACGCGCCGCTGGACGGCTGAGGACGCAAGTGGTAATACGTCTTTTTGCACTCAGAGTATTGTGCTGCGGCGTCCCGACCTTGATAATATTGTCTTTCCCTCGGATATGGTTCTCTCTTGTGACCAAACGGACGCCTCACCTGATGTAGCCGGGTACCCTACCATCGACGGCTTGCCCATCGATAATAACAGCTTTTGCGACCTTACGCTGAGCGTATGGGATGATACCACTTTTACCTGTAATGGCACGGGAATAACTATTGTAAGAACCTGGCGCGTTATTGAAAACTGTAGTGGTGATGCTCGTACGGATGAGCAAATTATTCAAATTAAAGACGGAACCCCTCCCATTATTACCTGTCCTGGAAATATTGTCGTTAGTACGACAACCGGTGAAGATTACGGTACGGTTGAATTACCTGAGCCTACGGTGACAGATAACTGCGATAGTGATCCCACATTTATTGTGAGCACCTCATACGGAGGAATAGGTCTCGGGCCCCATTATTTTGTGTCTAGTGGAACTCATTTTGTACAGTATACAGCTATTGATGCCTGTGGTAATACGGCCAGCTGTACGGTAGAGCTTGTTGTAGAAGACTCTGAGGCTCCGACGGCCGTCTGTGACGATCAGGCTAATATATCCCTGCCCGATGGTGGCGTGGCCATCATTGCCGCCCAGACCTTTGATAATGGTAGTACTGATAATGTACAACAGGAATTGTACTTTAAAGCTCGCCGCATGGATATTGGCGGGTGTGGTAACCTTAATGGTGATGATAATGCAGCTGTTCCCGGCTATCAGGAATATTTTGACGATCATGTATTCTTTTGCTGCGAAGATATTGGCGATGAGCTGGTACGGGTCATTTTGCGGGTCTATGAGATAGACCCGGGTGAAGGTCCGGTTGATCCCATCCGCGAGCAGGAAGGCGGAGATCTGTTTGGCCATTTCAACGAATGTATGATGCTGGTTCGTATCGATGATAAGCTGCCCCCCACCGTCGTTTGTCCGGTCGATGAAGCTGTTGATTGTTCCGAAGATTTGAGTGACTTATCCCGGTTCGGGGAGCCTCAGGTTATCGATAATTGCAGCTTCACCATTGATACGGATGAAGTATTCAATCTGGATAATTGTGGAACTGGAGAAATCGTACGCACCTTTACGGCAACTGATGTTTTCGGTAACACGGGCTTCTGTACCCAGCGCATTACGGTGGAAAACCAGAATCCTTTACAGGAAGAAATGATTGATTGGCCGGAAGATGTGGAATTAAGCGTTTGTGGAGCAGCAACTGATCCGGATGATTTGCCGGCCGGCTTTGATCGTCCAGTTGTGGATTACGAGTCCTGCTCTATGATTGCCACCCGGTATGAGGATACGCGTTTTGACGTTTCATTCCCGGCCTGTTATAAAATTCTACGCGAATGGACCATTATTGATTGGTGCCTGTACGATCCGGATGTATCACCCACTTTTGGGCGCTACCGGTACGTTCAGGAAATTAAAGTAGTGGACAACGAAGCTCCGGTACTGACGACGATCGAGGACGTGGAAGCTGGAGTGGGCTCGAATTGTGGCGTGGCTACCGTACAACTTCCTGCGGTGGAAGCTCAGGATTGTAGTACCGACGTGATCATCACCAATGATTCTCCTTATGCGTATGCGAACGGTGCTGATGCCAGTGGTGATTATCCGGAAGGAGAAACGCTGGTGACGTTCACTGCGCGAGATCGCTGTGGGAATACGACTACTACGGATGTAACCATTACGGTCTCCGATAGTAAAGCCCCCTCGCCGGTTTGTATTGTTGGCGTATCGGTCAACCTGGCCGAGATGGAAAACGGCGAATTACTGGCGATGCTCGAGGCAGATATTTTTAATGGTAGCTCCCGCGATAATTGCACCGCTGCGGAGGATTTGGAGATAACTATCCGTCGGGCAGTCGATGAGCCGGATGGTCCGCCGACCGACGAAATGATTGTATTTACCTGTTCCGATGTGGGCAATCAACTGATTGAAATGTGGGCAACTGATGAGGCTGGGAACAGCGATTTTTGCCTGACATACGTGTCGATTCAGGACAATAACAACTTGTGCCCCATAACCGAAGACGATGAGCCCGCTATGGGAAGTATTGCCGGAGGAATTGCTACCCACGAAGGAAAAAGGGTAGAAGATGTTATGGTGGAAGTGGAGAGTGATAATCCTTTTGCGACCATCACGGGTTCTGACGGGTTCTTCGAGCTGACCGGCGTGCCCCTGGGAACAGATTACACGATTGTCCCATACAAGCAAGACGATCTATTGAATGGGGTATCTACCTATGATATGATTCTTATTTCCAAGCATATTCTGGGTACTCAGTTGTTCGAATCTCCTTATCAGTACATTGCCGCGGATATCGATAACTCAGGCAATATTTCCACGCTTGACCTGATCAGGCTGCGCAAACTGATTCTCCAAAAAGACACTGAGTTTCCTAACGGTAATGCACCCTGGCGCTTTGTGGATGCGTCCTTTGAATTCCCGGCCGGCGTAAACCCGCTGGACGTCACTTTCCCGGAACGTTGGAATGTGCAAAATTTTTCAGCAGCTAATGCTCAGGCCGATTTTATAGGAATTAAAATTGGTGATGTCAACGGTTCGGTACGGCCGAATAGTATCTTACAGAGCGAGGCCCGTACTACGGAGGGCGATATGATCGTGCGGGTAAAAGATCGTTCTTTTACCACCGGTGAAACCTTTTCGGTGGATGTTACTTCGGAGGATCTATTCAATCTTACCGGGTATCAGTTTACGCTGAACTACGACCCACGGCTTCTGGCATTGGTTGATATTGATGAAGGTGACCTGCCGCGCATGAGCGATGAGAACTTTGGGGTGGTCGATACCCGGCAGGGGTTGATAACCACTAGTTGGAGTGAACTCAACGACGTGCTGACCATTGAGGAAGGACGCTTATTTACACTGACTTTCCGGGCTATTCGGGATTCCGATTTATATACGGCTTTGCGTCTGGCGCAAAACCCGACACCGGCGGAAGCCTACGTTTATGATGGGTCACTGTACAATGTACAACTGCAAATAGAAGATGAACAGGGACAACCACGACTGCAAGGAACGTATAAGGTGTTCCAGAATTACCCCAACCCGTTCAACCATACCACGATGATTGGGGTCAGTCTACCAAAACGGTCAGAGGTTAGCCTTAAAGTGTTTGATATGGCCGGGCGTGTCGTATACCGGGAAAAAACATACTTCGAACGCGGCTACAATGAATTTGCGTTGAGCCGGGAAGATATGAATGGAAATGGTGTCTATTACTACTTAATTGAGTTGGACGAATTTGCCGAGACAAAAAAGATGATTTTATCATCTACAAGATAATTGCTCTTACAATCAACATTTACTTGGGTTTATTAGAATGCAGAGTGCCAAATGGCACTCTGCTTTTTTGTAACCCTTTGGCTAAACTTACGTAAATAGACCATACAATAGGCTAATAACTTGTGTAAGTCTGGGCATTTTGCTCAAAGATTCTTATCTTCGATCAACGTAATGAAGAAAAAGTCAGATTGAAGTATAAATGAGCTATCGGCTATACCCTGGCAGCGTAAGCATACATTCCAATATCTATGCTTACATCAGGTGAAATAGTACCATAGTGCTGAAACCGATTAACCTTCCGTATTGCCAGTAATGTGTAATCTATCCGGTTCAAATCACCGGTAATCCTTCTTTCATTGTGAAACACTGTTATCCGTAGTTGTTGATCTACACTACGGTATCTCGTTATGGCTAAAAAGAGACACCAAATAATAAGCCAGTTAGAAATGAAGAGGTAATCCCTGTATTTCATAATGAAAAAGATATAACATGTTGCAGCGTCTACATGATTTTAATCCCATTACTATGCGCGTTTATCGCGTCGCGCTGACTGTTCTGCTGATGAGTATGCTAATACTCACGCGCACCTCTGCCCAGGGGAACAGTTGTGCGCTCGTTTGTAATGACCTGGTGAGCGTTTCCCTGGGAGTTGCCTGTGAGGCAGAAGTAACTTATGATGCCATCCTGGAAGGGGAGGAGAATCCTAACATTTGCTCACCGAATGCTCCGTCCGATTTCTCGGTAACGGTTATGGAGAGCCCTAACGGACCGGTTATCCCCGAAATTAATGTCGTCAATCAGTCTTATGTGGGCCAAACGCTTCCCGTAACGGTAACCCATATTCCCAGTGGGAATTTTTGCGAAAGCAATATTACCGTGGTTAATCAACTACTCCCCTCTGAAGTAGACTGCCCCGGTGATATTCAGCTTCCAGTGGGCATCTCGACCGACCCGGCTAATACGGGTATTCCAACGGATACCGATTGCGCTGACCTTACGGTCAACTTCGAAGATGAACGCATGGATATGTCCATGATGTGTAATGAGGTTGCCGTAACCATCACGCGTACCTGGACCCTCACCAACCCGCAAGGGACCGAAGTGGAGTGTGTGCAGGAGATTGGCATTTTGCGACCCGATATAGATGATGTAGAATTTCCGCCCAATCGCAACGGGGTACAGGGACCCGTGCTGGACTGCGCCGATTATGATCTGTCTCCCGATTCTACCGGCGTTCCTTCCGTAAACGGTGAGCCCATCTCTTTGGATAATGGCCTGCTGGGGTTTTCCGCTAGTTTTCATGATAAACAAGTCGATAACTGCGGTAATACGTTCACCATCATTCGCACCTGGACAGTGGTGGATCCATGTACGGGAGAGGTGGAACGCTCCGATCAGATTATTATCGTGAAAGATACGACACCTCCCAACCTAATCTGCCCCACCGACACCATCCGGGTTTCTACGAATTCGCCGACAGAGTGTACGGCCGATGTTCAGCTTCCTATGGCTACCGCAACGGACGATTGTTCGGCTACGATCTTTTACCAGGTCATTACACCCGATGGGCCAATGGAAGGAAACGGTGGGTTACTTATGGATGTACCGGCCGGTATACACAATATTACCTACGAAGCTGCTGACGAATGCGGCAATGTAGCGACCTGCACTATAGTGCTTGTCGTCGAGGATCGAACCGGACCAACCATTATTGGCGACGACCGGGTGACGGCATCCATCAATAATAACGGAGTGGCGATCATCAGGCCACAGGCACTGGTGCTGGACGTATTTGATAATTGTTGTGAAGTGACCCTTGATGTCAAGCGAATGAATGAGCCCGATGAGCTCTTTCGGGATGCTATCGAAGTCGCTTGTGAAGATATTGGACAGGATGTTATGGTGATTGTGCGGGCAACGGACTGCAATGGAAACAGCAACTTTACCATGGTTCCCGTTGAGGTGATCGACAAACTCCCTCCCTCCATTATTTGTCCGCCGGATGTTACCTTGCAGTGTACGGAAGATTTTCTTGACCTTTCCCTTACCGGGGAGCCTACTATCGTAGCTAGTTGTGGGGCTCAATTAACAGCATCGTTCTCGGATCAAACCCAGGTCGATGATTGCGGGCAGGGTACTATTCTCCGTACCTGGACGGTGAACGGCACAGGCGATACCCCCGTCACTTGTGTTCAGCAGATTACTCTGATTGATACCGTTGACCTAAATATCACCTATCCGCCGGAATACACGTCAGATCAGTGCTTTAATCCGGAAGATATTCATCCGGACAACCTTCCCGGCCCATTCAATGCTCCGGCTATTACTGGTGAGGAATGTAAAATGCTGGCAATTGGCTATGAAGACCAGATATTAAGTGTAAATGACGAGGTGTGTACTAAAATTTTACGTACCTGGACCATTATCGATTGGTGCGTGTACAACCCCAATAGCCAGGATGATACGGGGCTCTATCAGGGTACCCAACTCATAAAGATAGAGGATAATACACCTCCTGAGTTTAGGTGTCCCGACGATTTTACCTTTGATATTTCCGGGCCGGGCCCCGATACCCTGGTACTACCCGAAGTCACCTTTGACGAATGCCTCAAAGAGGAAACCCAATTCCTGGTAAGTGGTGACCTGGGCCCCGGCCTTGTTCATCCCAATGTGCAGGTCGGTACGTATGACATTACCTATACCTTAATTGATATATGTGGTAATACCAGCTCCTGTACCTTTACCGTGACGGTGACAGATTCTGGAAATACGGTTAACAATTTCCCCATTGCCCGCTGTATTCAGGGATTGACCATTTCCATAATGGAAGGAGGGATGGCGGAAATTTGGGCCAATGACTTTGATGCAGGTAGTGAAGATGATTTCACTCCCGCCGATAGTCTGCTGTTTCGCATGGAGCCCTACATTGACGAATTCCAAACCGTACCCCCGGAAGAAGAGGAAATGTTTTACTCCTGCCAGGATACGGGAATTCATATGATTGCAATGTGGGTAGGCGATGGAGAAGGCAATTGGGATTACTGCCTTACGTTGCTGGAAATTATCGATCAGGATGGCATCTGTGATGGTACTGAAAATGACCTGACAATTGCCGGGCAAGTCAATAACCCCCGGGGAGGTATGGTCGATAATATTGAGGTGAACCTCATGAATAGTAGTTTGCCGGCACAAATGACAAAAGAAAAAGGGAATTACCGATTTAGTAATGTGCCCCGCGGTGGAAACTACGAAGTCTACTTAAAAGGTAAAGGGGATGCCGTCAATGGAGTAAGTACCCGGGACATGATTAAAATCCGAAAACATATATTGGGGATTGAACATTTTGATTCTCCTTATAAACACCTGGCTGCCGACACCGATAATTCAGGCGATATCACCACGATTGACCTGATTGCTCTGCAGCGGCTCATTCTTGGGATTAGCACGGAGTTTGATGCCGTACCATCGTGGCGGTTTGTCTCGGCATACTACGAAATGCCGGTAGTGACCGGCAATCAGGTCCCGGATATTCCGGAAATGCTCAGGCTGGAAAAGCTAGATAACCATATGCTTGATGCCGATTTTATGGCGGTGAAAATGGGCGACGTCACTTTTGATGCCGTATATATGGACGGGGTAGCAACACCGCGATCATTGCCTGCTACGAGCTATTTGCAAATGGAGCGTCCTTCTTCTGTACGCGACGGGATGGCATACATTCCTGTACGGGCAACCGAATCTATGGAGCTGACCGGATTGCAGTGGACGCTGCGCAGCCTGACTTACGATCTGGAAGGAATGCGAATTCTACCCCAGCTACTACAGGGTACGCGTATGCATCAGCAAGGAAATCGTTTGGCCCTAAATTGGTTCTCTGCCTACCCTCTGCGCGTGCAGCCGGGTGACGTGCTGTTTACCATGGTTATTCCAGCTGATGAGATTCCTCAGAATACGACCGATTGGTTTATCGGGGACGAGTCGCGAATAGCATCCTTGCTTTTCGATGGGCAGGAACGCCCCTATCGCATCGATCATGTGGAGAAGGAGACAAGCAACGAGGAGCAATTACTGCGGATCATTCCGAATCCTTTCCGGGATGAAACGACTCTATCCATTGCGCTGGCTCAGGCTTCATCCGTAGTGCTCCGGGTTTGGTCTTCCAATGGTCAATTGGTCTATGAGCGTCGGGAGCAGCTAGGTAGCGGTCAGCATACCTGGAGCTTGCGCAGCACAGATTTACCGGCATCCGGGGCGTATTTTTACACCCTGCAGGCCGATGATTTGTGGCAGGAAGGGCAATTTATCCGACAATAGGCGACTATTGATGCTTGCCTTCCGGCAAAAAGGGTTTTATCTTTTGGTAGAACCCTTTTTGCATATTTTACCATGAAGGATAAACAACCAGCACACATATTCACGGGCCTGCGTGGCGAATCACTCGCCTTGTTGTACCTCGAAGAAAAAGGATACGATATATTGGAAACGAACTGGCGCTACAGTCGGGCGGAAGTCGACCTCATTGCCCGTTTCGAAGATCAGCTTATTTTTGTGGAAGTAAAAACCCGGGAATCTTATCGGCATGGATACCCTGAGGATGATGTACAACCTAAGAAACAACAACTGCTCTACGATGCGGCAGCCGCATACATGGACGTATGCGACCACGACGGAGAGGTGCGCTTTGATATTATAAGTATTATCCTACCACCAGACGGAGTGCCTAATATCCGGCACATAGAAGATGCTTTTTTTCCGGGGTTGTTTTAAGGCAGATTACGCACGAATTACTCTATTACGCGGTGCTCTGTGCAATAAAGCAAGGCTTTGCCTTAGGCATTTTACAGGTTGCGCCATACTTGCCTATCCTCGTCTTTTGCTGCGCGGCTTATCCCTGAGGGTAACCGGGCCTGAACATCATTTGCGCTGCTCACCAGGAAAAAGGCATAAATAATCCGGGGTTAAGCGTGCCTACACTTTTTCATAGGTAATTTTAGATAACCCAAAAAGCATGACATCCACCAATTCACCGGTAGGTAGACGCATATCAGCGCGCAGGTCTCCTTCGCGTTGAAACCCTACCTTGCGTACCAGCCGCTGACTGGGGTAATTGTCCATGGGCGTTCGTACAATTAATTTTTCAAGATCAGCTTCCCAAAAAGCAAATTGCACCAGATGCTCTAGTGCTTCGGTCATCAACCCCTGATTTTCGTAGTCGCGGTCAATAAAAAAAGATACTTCTGCCCTGGGGATTTCCCAGTCAATACGCTTGAGCTGAATGAAGCCGATAATGTCAGCCACCTCTTTTTCCCAAATCGCAAAATTAAACGCCCGCAACTGCAGCCAGTCGGCAAGCCATTGTCGGACATGCCATTCTGCCTCCAGGGGATTGTGAATAGCCTTGGCCATATCCGGAAAGTAGTCGTGGAGACGGCTATGGTTATTTTGGACCAGGCTAAAAAAAGCTTCCCCGTCATTTTCGCGAAAGCGTCGCACAACGGTGCGTCTGGTCAATAAAGCCGTTTCTGCCTGGAGGCGTTTTTCCGTAAAAGGGATATTTGACATTATGCTTTTTTTCAAATTAGATGGAAACGAAATCGTTTGGGTACTTTATATCATTTTAGGTCGGGTATGGCCTTAGGTACGGCCATTTTGCTTGGATTACAACCATTTAACTCTCGCCACCGTCCGATAGTTTGCTGAGAAATGAGCAGAATTGGTACGGGGTTCGCCCAGCGGAATAAAAATCTGTTACTTTTACATCATCAATGGCCTGTATGCACCCTGGCTAAAGGTACGCAACCTGCCATAAGTTTTGATAATTTTATTATGGGAATAGAAACAGCCCGGATCCGGTATATATACGTTCGCCAGGTGATTGCCATTACGGTGATTTGGACACTGATCGGGGTAATGGATGCCTTGCATATGCATTTGTTGAGTAAAGGAATCTATCTATACCGTACATCGGCCTACGATTTCGGCCTGTTTATCTCCCTGGGAGCCCTATCTTATTTTCTGTCTGGACTAATTTCGGGTTGGTTACTGGTTTTTTATTTGCGCCCCTGGTCCCGGAAGAGGCCGTTTGGTTTGTCGGTCCTCTTGAATACTACAATTATTACGGTAGTCAATTTACTAATCAGTGCTCTGGTCTATCATTTTTTAATCACCTATCGGGGAGATCAATCCTGGCTGGGTGATGCTGCTATGGCAAAAACGATTACCCTCCTGGAGAGCCATTATTACTGGAAAAATCTCATTCTGTGGGTGATCGTGGTGTTATTAACGATTATTGCCCTCAATGTGCAGGAGAAATATGGACAGGGAGTGCTCCTGAAAATGCTAACGGGACACTACCACAAACCGCGCGAAGAAGAACGGATCTTTTTGTTTGCCGACCTTAAGTCTTCTACCGAAATTGCAGAGAAAATGGGGCACGTTAAGTTTTTTAGCCTGCTCAATGATTTTTTTGCCGACCTTACCGATCCGGTTATTCAAACGCACGGGGAAATCTATCAGTACGTAGGCGACGAAGTAGTCGTCTCCTGGTCTATGAAGCGAGGTCTTTACCACAATAATTGCCTGCGTTGCTTTTCCCTCATGCAGGAAGCGATTGAAAAAGCAGCTCCCCGCTATCAGGAGCGCTACGGATTAGTACCCCAATTCAAGGTAGGCCTCCATACGGGAGTGGTGACCACCGGCGAGATTGGGGTTATTAAGAAAGATATTGTCTACAGTGGAGATGTGATGAACACGACCAGCCGCATCCAGGCGGTTTGTAACAAATTCCGGGTAAATATTCTCATGTCCAAACGACTGCTTAATAAGCTTCTGTTACCGGAGCACATGTATCCCCTCAAACGGGTAGGGATTATCGAGCTGAAAGGAAAACGCGAAAAAGTTGAATTGTATACCTTCGAGGATGCCATCTCACCGGTGGATAAAAACAACAATTTTGCGTTTACCTGACAAATTTCGACTTGCTGCGTAGCCTAAAGTATTGTATAATACGTACCGAATCACATTCTACCAGTCAGGGCATTTTGCTGATGACCAACGCCATAAGCAGCACATTGCTGCTTAGGCTGTCTTTTTCCAAAAGCACCCTCTACACCAAAATCGTTACAACCGATGTGGAGGACTGTGCCCGTTGCCCGCTTACTGTTGCCTTTTCTTGTAGGAATACTAGGCGCCTATTTTCTGATGCCTCCCGGAGGAACGGACCGTTGGCTGGTACCTGTATTGCTCTTTTTCTGGTTGTGTCTGTTACCCGGTTGGTATAGGGGACAGAGTGGACGGTATCGATCATTCTTTGCTACCGGTGTCTTTATTTGGCTGGGGCTCGCCGGAGTGGTTTCCTACGTACAGGCGACTTCTGAAGGCGCAACTCGCTTTCCTTTAGATCAGCAAACCCAAAGTTTTTTCCTGGCCAAGGTAAGGGAGATAGAACGGCGCTCCGGGAAAAGTGACCGCCTATCCGTTGCTTTGTTAGCGAATGGGCCTGCACTAGACAGCCTGTACCGCAATCGACAGGCTTTGTTGTTCTACTTGCGCGATTCCCTGCCATGCGATCCCGGCGATACCATTCTGGTGCGTGGCGGTATCCGGCCTGTACCACCTCCTGGCAATCCTGAGGCCTTTGATTATCGGTTTTATTTATTTACCCGGGGGGTGCGTTTTCAGGTGTTTGTGGAGCAGGCTTATCCCCTGGTTAGGGGAAGGCCGTCGGTAAGCCTGGTGCGCTTCATGGACCGTTGGCGAACGCAGTTGGGGAATCGGTTGGTACAGGACACGGAATCGGCTGCCGTAGCTGCGGTGAGTTTGGCCCTGGTCATGGGGCAAAAAAAGACGCTCACTGAGGAGATTCGCGAGGCCTATGCGCGGGCAGGGGCGATGCATGTGCTGGCCGTATCGGGGCTACACGTGGGCATCATTGCGCTTTTTGTGCAACGCATCCTGGGGTTTTTCGCTCCGGCCGGACGCACCCGAAAACGCCTGCGGGTTGTGGGGGGCATCATTGCAGTATGGGTGTTCGCACTGCTGACGGGAGCAGCCGCATCGGTGGTGCGGGCCGCCATTATGTTCTCCTTATTTATGTTGGGGCAGTTGTACCGCACGCGGGCCGGAGTGTGGAACAATATTTTGGCAGCCGCTTTAATTATGCTGTGCGTGCAACCGCTCTATATTTTTCAGCTTGGTTTTCAATTGTCATTTATCGCAGTAGCGGGGATCGTCTTTTTCTATCCTCATTTAAACCGATTGGTTTATAGCCCTACCCGTGCTGTCACCTATTTATGGCAGTTGTTGTGTGTTGGCCTGGCCGCACAGCTGGTAACTGCTCCATTGACCGTTTATCACTTTGGCCAGTTCCCGCTCTTATTCTGGCTGTCGGGCTGGGTGGTTATTCCTTTGGCTACGCTGATTTTAGCAAGTGGATTACTGAAAATGGCCCTGCTCAGTGTCCCTATCTTGGGCGACCTTACCGTACGTCTCCTAAATATAGTGACCGCCCTGATGAATCGCGCCATGCATCTCATCGCAGAACATCCCATGGCGGTGAAGGAGGAGTTGAGTTTGCCATTTGTAGTGGTCATCGCGATTTACTTCAGTTTATTGGTGGCAATGGTGAGTTGGCGTTTCCTTCCGCAGTGGCGCTTTGGGTCGGGTTGGCCCATCTTGTTTGCCCTGTGCGCTTTATGCCACTATCAGTGGACAATCCGTCAGCAACGCATGGTTGTTTTTTATCGGGTAGATGAGGAGTTCATGGTCGATATTATCGAAGGCCGTCGGGTTATCACTATTTGTCCACCCGGGGTTTCTGCAGCTTCTCGTCATTTTGCGGCTTCCGGCTTTCGCCAAAAAAGGTCTTTGCTTAAGCCCCGCGAGATCACGGTTGATCAGGCTCATTTCATCGACGTTAATGCCGGCACGATGCGCCTGGGCTGGCAATGGTCGGCGGGAGCCTGGCCCCATAATGATTCCATCGCTTTTGATGTGGTGGTGGTCATGGGCGGGCCTCCACCGCCCGCATCGACGCTGCTCACCCCCGCTACCCAGGTATTTCTTGGTCCCGGGCTTTCGCCAAAATATCGAACCGAATGGCAAAAGCGCACGCCCCATCATTGTCAGTATTTACGCAGTGGTTATCGCTTTGTATTGCCACCAAACTTTTAAATTATGAAAGAGCTATTTCACTTTTCTTTATTTGAGCGCAAAGGTATTATCAGCCTGCTATGCATGGCTTTGGTCTTGTTGTTGGTACCACGCTGGTGGTCCAGGTATCGTGTGCCTGATCAACCCATTGAGGTCAATATTCTGACGGTTGCTGCTGCATCGCCCGATGCTTTACCTTCGGTCGGGCCTGCTGCAACCGTCCAATCAAGAGAGCCCTTGGGAAAGCCCGGCATCATAAAAAAAGCCAAACGTCAGCCCATTTTTATTAATCAGGCCAGTGTAGAAGAATGGACCCGGCTACGGGGAATTGGTGACGTATTATCCCGGCGTATTGTGACCTTCAGAGACAAAATGGGAGGATTCACGCATGTGGATCAGGTTGGGCAGACGTACGGGTTAGCCGATAGCGTATTTCAGCAAATCCGGCCACGATTGAGGCTGGAGAAAACCCATCGGCGCTGGCGTGTCAATTCTCTGGGGGTAGAAGAACTTGCCGAACACCCATATATTTCATTGCGGCAGGCCAAAGCAGTGGTATCGTACCGGCAAAAAAGCGGACCTTTTTCTTCATCAGAAGCTTTTCAGCAGCTCCGGATATTTTCTGATAAAGAGCATCAGCGCCTTGCTCCCTATCTCGATTTCGCAAGAAAAAATAAGGAGGACCAAGACAAGTCGCTTAAAACCGAACGATAAAATAGTCTCCCAACATTGATCAATTCGGTGATTGTACCGTTTGGAAAAGAAAAAATGGTTTATAGACTTTTTGGCGTATGGCTACTGTGTATCTTATTTGGCTGTGAAAAAAGCCCTGCCCCACAAGAGGTACCAATGAAGGCAGTCGCCACAAGTATGTCGCCCATACCGGAAGGATTATCGGATGTTTGGTATGAGGGGAAAGCAGAACTAAATACCTACACGCTACAGCAGAACCGCTACGCTGATCAGCATCCCGGGAAGGCGGTGTTGATTTTCGTTACGGAAGATTTTCGAACGGATAAGTTGGTCAAGGACGAAGGAAACAATCATCCGGATGGTATTAACGTACTCAAAGCAAATTACATCCGCCGATTCACTACGGGGTTGTACGACTACTCCATTATGACCTCAACTTTTACACCTGTCGACCGCTCAGCCTATCCCCACACCATGAAAGTGAGTACCAGCGTACAGGACTGGTGTGGACAGATTTACATGCAGGTAGGGAAAGACGGCAAACAGTATAAATCACAGATCCATTCATATTTTGAGCAAGTAGCTGACCAACGGACAAAAGTACCCGCTACCTTAATGGAAGATGAATTGTTCAGTCTGATTCGCATGGCTCCGGAAGCGTTGCCAACGGGCACAATTACCATTTTGCCTGGTACGGCTTACACCCGGCTGCTCCATGCTGATTTTACCCCACAAAAGGCAGAAGTAAGTTTGGCAGCCTACCAGGGAGATGATTTTACGGGTGATGGATTATTAGCATATACCGTGCGTTTTGCTCAGAACGATCGTACCTTGAGTATCGTTTTTCAGCAAGAGCCTCCCTACCAAATTGAAGGCTGGCTTGATACTTACCCCTCGGTATTCGACGGAAAACCGCGTCAAACTATCGCACGCCGGCAAAAAACGACCTGGAGTCCTTACTGGAAGAAAAATAGTGCCGCTGACTCCACGCTGCGTGAATCCCTTGGGGTGATGGGCTTCTAATGGAACCGGGGCCATAAAAATCATCTGACCAATCTTGCAGACGCGCATCATTTTTGTTGAACTTCGTCAGGTGTTACCAGTCAAGAGATAGTGCATGTTGACGTCCTTCCCGTTTTCACGCAAGTATAACACTGTTTATGGGATTGAATATCTTCTTACCGGGAGCTAGTGTAATTTATACACAAACCCGGTCTGCTGATTGGATATGCAGGTAGAATTAAATATTTTGTGCATAAAGCGTAATATACGGGAACGAATGAGTCATTTTGACAACTTTTTTAAGTCTGCTTTCACGGTCGATAATGTCATTTTTGGGTTTGATGAAGGAGACCTTAAGGTTTTATTGATACGGCGGGGCGAAGAACCGCATATGGGGAAGTGGGCACTACCCGGTTATTTTGTTTATCCAAACGAAGATTTAGACGATGCGGCCATTCGGGTGCTGGAAGAGTTGACGGGTATTAATAATGTATTCCTGGAGCAGGTACAGACGTTTGGCGCGGTGAATCGGCACGCATTTGGGCGAGTAATCACAGTAGCCTATTTCAGTCTGATAAAAATCAGCAACTTTGCTATACAGCCGGCCTCGATTGCGTTGCAAGCCCAATGGCATTCCGTATCGGAAGTCGGCAACCTGGCGTTCGATCACGATGAAATTTTGGAGGCGTGTTTCAACCGTCTAAAGTGGCTGGTCCGGTCCCGTCCCGTCGGCTTTGAATTACTTCCCCCCAAGTTTACCCTTACGGAGCTTCAGCATTTATACGAAGCTATTTTGGAAACCAGCCTGGACAAGCGAAATTTCCGTAAAAAAATTCTGTCCATGGATTTATTGATCGACCTGGACGAAACCCAGGAAGGGGTGGCACATCGCCCGGCCAAGCTTTTTCAATTTGATGAAAAACGCTATCAGGAATTTTTGCGGGAAGGCTTTTCGTTCGAATTAAAGGAGAGTCGCAAAAAAGAGGTTAAGCAGCGAGGCGCTAAGAAACAGCAATCCACAGAAAACTAATACGCGCCGCCTTTACCATCGAAAAAACCAATGCGCAGGCCCTCCTCTTTGTGGGTTTCGCGAAAGCGATCGATTATATTTTGTAATTCCCTTTTATCTGCGTCGTCAATAGGCATAATCCATGTCAGGAAAGGCTGATGTTGTGGCTGATCCTTAATCGCTAATGTCCTGTTGGCAATGGTAAAATAACCATAATAGCCATCTTGTGGAAGTTGGTATGTACCGTAGTGTTCCAATTCCTGGCGTAATGAGTCGACCGCAGATTGTAAATATCCCGGGTAGCTTATATATCCCCAAAATTGATCGGGCGTAATGCGGCGTAGTTCAGAGCGCAGCGGTTTGATCCCATATTCTGTATCCATCTCCAGCCGGTAGGCATCGGTGCGTACCCGCAAGGTGGCTTTATTTACGATCGCGTCGCGCAAGTCAATACTCAGAGGATAAAAACCCGGGGGTAGCCCGCCGAGATTGATTTGAGCAAAGGCAGGCGCCTGTCCGGGAGCACAATCTTCGGGTTCATCAATCTGCTGCAGGGAAATATCGAAAATTGTACTGGTTCGATTTATCGAAAAATCAATCGTACTATTGCTGCAGGGTTGATCGGCAATAGTTTCCATACGGAGTTGAAAAGAGCGGCCCTGCGGCGTGATTTCCTCCCACATATCAAGAATAAATTCATCTTCTACATCGGTGAGCACAATAGGATCTTTGAGCGATCGAAAATCACATGTGGTTAGCATCAGCATAGAAACAACCCAAAATAAGGGGAGGCGGAGTCGATTCATTTGATTATTGACACTTTTGTTGGGCATAGTTGTTTGTTCAGGCTAAATTATAACCGATAAAGGTAGTTGAATAAGTCGTGAAACGAAGCAGACGTTTGCATTTAACTGCTATATGTTCGTTGTTTTGCTGCCATAGTGGTACAAAAATAGAACGAGATTGCAGGGGATTTGCTGCCTGTTTGGGGATTCTTTTTTGCCGAAAGGCACATTAAATGATGGTTCGGTACCCAAATACGAGAAAAGCGCCACTAAAAAATATAGAGCGGCTATACGCCAAAAACTGCGAGTCCCCCATCTATAACTATAGATTATGCTAATAAAACGGAAAAGGGTTAAAACCAAAAGATAAGAACATGCGATACCTGGGACTCATATTACCATTCGTTTTCTTGTTGCAACAACCACTATTAGCGCAAAATACTGGTGCGGATTCTACCCGGCAGCAGGTGCGCCAATGGTACACACAGGCACAACGTCACCTTGAGGGCTATCAATTCGATCAGGCCTTGCAATTGCTGACGCGCTGCTACAACAAAGATTCCGGGGATATTGGCATATTGGGTAAAATAGCCTACTGCCATCAGCAGATGGGCCGCTTTCGCGATGCCAAAATGTACCACCAAGAAGTATTGAAGCGCGACTCTACCAATACCAATGCCCTGAATAGCCTGGCCATTATTGCCGGACAGGAGCGCCACTATCGACAGGCCGAGGAGCACTATGACCGCCTGTTGAGCCTGGACACTACCAACGCCTATTACTACAAGCGGGCCGCTTTTACTGCTCTGCGAGTAGGCAATACGCTCAAAGGAATTGCACTCTTTCAACGAGCTCATATACTTAATGAGGCCGATATGGAGGTCATCGACCAACTCAGTACCATTTATATCGCCCTAAAACAGTTGGATTTTGCCGAAAGGCTACTTCAAAAGGGACTAAACCGGGCTCCCAGCAACATCAGTCTGCTGCAAAATAAAGCTCAACTTCATCAAAAGCGCAATGAAAATGAAGAGGTCGTGTCGGCGATTGAGCAGGCTATGGCACAGGGAGATACTACCGATTATTATCAAATGATGCTCGGTGTAGCTTACCTGAAGATCGATAGCCTCCAACAGGGCATCTGGCACCTGAAAAAAATTGTTGACCGGCAGAAGGATACCGATAAAACCCATCATTATCTGGGGCTGGCGTATTTTTATCAAAAAGATTACGAGCGCGCAGAAGAACATCTGCGGCAAGCCATCGAACTGGGTGTTTCCCCAAAAATGGGTGATTACTACAAAGATCTAGCTAATCTTAATCTCAAACAAAAAGAACGCCCGCAGGCAATCCGCAATTATCGTAGAGCCCTGGAATATAAGACAGATGCACAGACCCTCTACTTGCTGGCTAATCAAACGGATGTGTATTACCGTGATAAGAGCATCGCGCTCAATTACTATCAGCAGTACCTGTCGTCGCAGGACTCCACCTACCGGGAGGATGCCGAAGACAGGGTGCGCTATCTGCGCGAGATTGTACATCAGCAGGGCGGTCGCCCCTAGATGAACCCTTAGGTGTTTCTCGGGTTATCTTTGCATGGAGAAAAAGCTATTAATGATCCATGGCAATGGAGGTGCCTCAAGCCGCTTTCAGCCTTTCCTGGAAATAGTCGATCGGGAAGGTACGGACTACGAGGTAATGCTACCTGCTTTACCCGGCTTTGAAGGGCGCCCATTGCCTCCGGCCGATGACTATTGGACATCATTTTTACAAGCCCTGGAGCAGGCCGTTGTTGCTGCGGGAGCAGATGGCGAATGGATTCTTTATGGGCATGGTATCGGGGGATCAATCCTCCTTGAATGGGCTGCCCAGGACTGGATCATGGCGGGAAGAACTGACTGGAAACCGAAAGCGGTCATACTACATTCATGTATTGGTGCCTCTTTGCAGGTGCGCTGGTTTCCTCGCCTAATGAAGCCGAAGTGGGTGCGGTTGCTCATACAGCGAATGGTGCACACTCCGCTGTTGCAACCGCTATGGGAGCGTCGCCTTTTCTTAGATCCAACCGCTATTCCGGCGGGACAACGGCGTCAGTTTTTTCAAGATTATGCCCGCTGTGCAGCTTTCCCTGTTCTCTTTGATCTAATTACGGTTCCCTGGTACCGCAGGGTACAGCAGCGCGTTGGTCATCAGCATTTTTACTTTCTCTGGGGCGATCAGGAGCGGGTGGTAGCTTCCCGGCATTTGGCCTTATGGCAAAACGACTTCCCCGAAAGTACCTTTGCCGTGATTCCCGATTGGGATCATTTTCCGATGTTGGAGCAGCCCGAAGCCTTTTTTCAGGTACTATCCGAGCGCATTGTACAATCCGATAAAATTAGGTGGCAGTAATGGGAAAACGACAACAACTTCAACGCATGCGGGAGTATGGTTTTCCCGTTCCTGCTTTTCGGACAATCACCTGGGAGGAATGGCAATCTGATGCTGCGGTCGATGGCCAAGGATGGTCTTTTCCGCTTGCGGTACGGTCGTCTTATCTGGATGAGGATGGCACCGAAAGTGCGCAAGCCGGGCAGTACCACACGGAGCTCTGGGTATCCGAAGGGCAGCTTGCCGATGCGGTAGACAAAGTATTTGCTTCCTACCCGACCACTATGGGTACGGAAGTGGTGGTCCAGGAAATGATTGATCCCGATTATAGTGGAGTGCTTTTCGCCTGGCGCAATACGGTGTGGAAAGGCGAAATTATTGCCGGCCAGGGAAGTGCCCTGGTGGCGGGCAGGGCAACGCCCGACGTTTTCTTGTTGCCCCGATTTGGTCGTGACGACCTCTGGTTTAGCCGCATTTTTTGGCCCTGGCCCGGCGCACCGCTGTCCGGGCGTGCTGCCAATCGCGGTCTGCTGCATTTATCGGCCCTTACGCAAAAGCTATTACAGGTATTTTCAGAATGTGCAGGGCTGGATATTGAATTTGCCATCAAAGATGGTCGTGTTTGGTTGCTGCAGGCCCGGCCGATCACTACACCCGCAGAGGCCGAAGAAGTACTGACGACTGCCAACCACCGGGAGATATTACCCCCTCAGCCATCTCATTTAATGACGGCGATTATTCGCGATGCTGGTGAAGGATTGTTTAGTTACTATCAGAGAGCAGATCCCCGGTTGCCCGATCGGTCATTTATCTGGCAGAGCAACGGGATGCCGTGGATTAACCTGTCGGCTTTACTCGATTGTATGGTAGCCTGGGGGCTTCCCACGGATCTGGTCTGCCGGTCGGTGGGAGCGGATGATATCTATAGCGTACGCGGCCGTCCCTGGCGGATGTTGGGCAGCATACCTGTTTTTCTACGGCTACTACGTCAACAATTCGGGTTGCGAAAGCGGATCCACGATTGGGTTAAGTACCATCGGGGGTGGCAACACTGGCAACGCGAGGAACGGAATATCCTCTGGGATACTGACCCGGTAGCTGCTTTTGATCATTGGCTGCAGGATTTTTCTACCCTCTATGTCGAACTGGTCACCCATATGCAAAACCTGACGGCAGCCATGTCGGGGCCGGTACAGCTGCTTGATAAGCTGGGAGTTCTGTCGCGAGATTCGGTACAGCTTCCGAAAAAAAGCAGTAGTACAGAGTACTTGCGAGCCTTCCAGGAATTGCGCACAGGAGCGTTAGCCCGAACTGATTTTCTGCGTCGCTATGGTCATCGGGGATTCTACGAGTCAGATATTGGGCAACCGCGCTTCTTTGAGTATTCAGAAAAAGAGTGGCAGCAATTACAGGGAAATACTCCGGCGGACCGGGAGACTTCAGAACCTAAGCCTAAGACATCGATGGCGCGGTGGCGGCAACAACTCCTGAGTCCGGTGATTAAGTTGGTGCACATGCGGGAGTGGATACGCAATGTAAGTATGTATCTATTCTGGCAGTTCCGCCGGGAGCTCAAACGAGAATTAGAAAAAAGGTATGGAAAAGGGTTTCGCTTTAGCAGGCACACTCCCGAGGAGTTGCGGCAGGTGCTACAAAAGTACAATGCGGGCGATCAGCCTCCACCCCCCCACGATGAGGAGCAGAGTGGTTGGGATATGGATACGTTTCTGGCCAACCGACAGGGTCGACGCGTACCGGTAGCCCGGTTGACGGGAGTAGGGGAGGCGTCGGGGGCTAATACGGCGATCGGCATATTTCCGGGTGAGGTAACCGGGGTCGTATGGCGGGTACAGGCAGCTAATTTTTCGAACATGACCCCACCGCAGGGAGAAAACATTATTCTGGTAGCCGATGCTCTTGATCCGGGATGGGTACCCTATTTCAGTCAGGTCGATGCGGTGGTTGCTTACACCGGCGGGTTGTTGTCTCATGCTTCCATCATGCTACGCGAAGCCGGTATTCCGGCCGTTACGCAATGCCCCCGAACCATAGTATTACAAACAGGCGACCGTATTCGCATCAATGGACGAACCGGATCGGTAGAACAATTATCCGGAAAAATTGAGCCCGCCTCGTCATAATTCGTTTTTTACGAAAGTAATCTTTACCATAGAGGGACGATCTTTTACAGTTAGCGGACGTTATTAAGCAGAACGTACAAGGAAAATTGATGTATATTTGACCCTATGAAGAATATCCGAAATTTTTGTGTCATCGCGCACATTGACCATGGTAAAAGTACCCTCTCCGACCGTTTGTTGGAGTTTACGAAAACCATCGATGAGCGTGATATGAAGGAACAGGCGCTCGACAATATGGACCTGGAGCGCGAGCGTGGTATTACAATCAAGAGCCACGCCATTCAATTAGTTTACGAACATACTGACGGGGAAACATATATCCTCAACCTGATTGATACCCCGGGCCACGTAGACTTTTCCTACGAAGTATCGCGTTCCATCGCTGCTTGTGAAGGAGCGCTGCTACTTGTTGATGCCTCCCAGGGCATTCAGGCCCAGACCATCTCGAATCTCTATCTGGCTATTGAGCACGATCTGGAAATTCTTCCTGTCTTGAATAAAGTGGATATGGTTTCGGCCATGATCGACGAAGTGTCGGACGAAGTTATTGACCTCATTGGCTGTGAACGGGATGAGATTATTCTGGCCAGTGGTAAAACCGGGCAGGGTGTAGAAGACGTACTCTCCGCCATTGTGAACCGTATTCCCGCGCCTCAAGGGGATCCTAAAGCGCCACTGCAGGCCCTGATTTTTGATTCGGTGTTCAATCCATTTCGGGGGGTCGTTGCTTATTTCCGCATCATGAACGGGACCTTGCGCAAAAATGATAAGGTGCGCTTCTTTCATACAGAAAATGAATATTCCGCCGATGAAATTGGTGTACTCCGTATGAATCAGGAGCCCCGAAAAGAGCTCTCTACTGGAAATGTAGGTTACCTGATTACGGGCGTTAAAGAATCTAAAGAAGTAAAAGTAGGGGATACTATCACTCATCACGACCGTCCTTGCGACAAGCCAATTCAAGGATTTGAAGAGGTGAAGCCGATGGTTTTTGCGGGTATTTTCCCCATCGATAACGACGATTTTGAAGACCTGCGCGATAGTCTGGAAAAGCTGCAGCTCAACGATGCGTCTCTGGTCTACGAGCCCGAAACATCAGCCGCGCTTGGTTTCGGATTCCGTTGCGGATTTCTGGGCATGCTGCACCTGGAAATTATTCAGGAACGTTTATCGCGGGAATACGAAATGGATGTCATCACCACGGTGCCCAACGTTTCCTACAAAGCGTATACCAAGAAGGGCGAATTCCTGGAAGTACGTACGCCTTCCGATTTACCTGACCCTACTTTGTTAGAGTACGTGGAAGAGCCTTACATCAGCGCTCAAATCATTACCAAGCCGGAATTTATTGGGGCTATTATGACATTGTGTATGGAAAAGCGTGGGGTACTGACCCGTCAGACCTACATGACGGAATCGCGCGTGGAATTGACCTTTGAGCTGCCGCTGGCAGAAATCGTTTTTGATTTCTATGACCGGCTGAAATCGATTTCGCGCGGTTATGCTTCCTTCGATTATCAGCCTTTGGAATACCGACAATCCGACCTGGTTAAGCTGGATATCAAGTTGAACGGAGAGAACGTCGATGCGCTTTCGGCACTGGTTCACCGGGACAAAGCGGAAGCCTTTGGCCGTAAGATTTGTAAGCGGTTGAAAGAGCTCTTGCCACGGCAGCAGTTCATGATCGCTATTCAAGCCGCGATTGGTGCTAAAGTTATTGCGCGGGAGACGATTTCCGCTCTCCGTAAAGATGTGACCGCCAAATGTTATGGTGGTGATATTTCGCGTAAGCGTAAACTGCTGGAAAAGCAGAAGAAAGGTAAAAAACGCATGCGTCAGATCGGTAGTGTGGAAGTGCCTCAGAAGGCTTTCCTCGATGTACTGAAGCTCGATTAACCGTCGGAGGGTACTCCGACGAAAATATATTGCCATGTTCCTGGCATTCTTTTATGCATTGCGCCACAGCGGACTTCCGGTGAGTCTGCATGAGTACCTCACCTTATTGGATGGGCTGCGCAAGGGGCTCGTGCAAAGTCTTGATGATTTTTATGCTCTGGGCAAAACCATCCTGGTCAAAAACGAAAGTCAATTAGATCGGTATGATCTTGTTTTTGCCCGGTACTTTGAGGGGATGGAGGCTTTATCGGAAGATATCTTCGGTGCCGAGATCCCCGAAGAGTGGTTGCAAAAAACCTTTGAACGGGAATTAACCGATGCTGAGCGCGAAGCCATCGAACACCTGGGTGGGCTCGATGCTCTGTTGGAACGTTTTCAAGAGTTGCTCGACGAGCAAAAGGAGGCCCATCAGGGTGGGAATAAATGGATCGGAACCGGGGGTACTTCTCCTTTCGGTCACGGAGGTTATCACCCCGAAGGTTTCCGTATCGGTGGCGAAGGTCGTAACCGGCGAGCTATTAAAGTGTGGGAGCGACGCGACTTTCAAAATCTAGACGACCGGATAGAACTCAATACCCGTAATATGAAGCTCATCTTCAAGCGGTTACGCATCTTATCCCGCTCGGGGCTGGCCTCGGAACTAGATTTGGATGGTACCATTCGCAAGACATCAGATAATGGAGGTATGCTGGATATTGCGCTGCAGGCACCGCGAAAAAACCGGGTAAAAGTACTGATGCTGATGGATGTGGGAGGGTCGATGGATGACCACGTTTCCCTTTGTGAACAACTATTCTCCGCGGCGCGCTGGGAATTTAAACATCTGGAGTTTTATTACTTCCATAATTGCGTGTACGAGTCCGTCTGGAAAAATAATAAGCGCCGGTTCCGGGAGCGGATACCCACGCTTGAGCTCATTCACAAATTCAATAAAGATTATAAACTAATCTTCGTTGGCGACGCAGCTATGTCGCCCTATGAGATTCACTTCCGGGGGGGAAGCGTCGAGCACTATAATGACGAACCTGGAATTACCTGGCTTAGGCGGTTGAGGGAACAGTTTCCTGATATGGTATGGATCAATCCCACACCCGAGTATGAGTGGGACTACTACGAATCGACGAAAATGATTCGAGCATTTTCAAGGAACCGGATGTTCCCTATGACGATGGATGGACTTTTACAGGCTATGCGTTGCTTAAAGAACAGTACGCAATCCTATACTAACCAAATTTGGGGAGAAGGAGAGTAGACGGTAAGCCAATACTAGTACCGGCTTCTGCTTTCCTCTGTGTATGATTCACTCAGAAAAATGACCAATCCTCCGACAACAAAAGCAGCTAAGGCAATATAGATAACAAGCATTCTAATCGTTTTTAGTTAAAAAATAAAACGAACAATGCTCATGGGAAAACCTCATTAAAAGGGTTTAGCAAAAAATAGCAAGGATGTGTTCACAGGAGTATGGCATGCACATCTGTAGAAGGTAAAAGATTGGGAGCTTTTTCAGATGTTCCCCTTAATATCTGCTTTTTTTCGGTAATAACACAGTTTTTCTACAAAAAAACCATAAAAGATTAAATAGTACCGTTCGCCAGAAGGTTTTCTACCGTGGGGTGTTGACTTCCTCCTGCAGGTTCAAGCGTTACGTTTAGGCTGGTAGCGTTGGCAATATACTTGATAGTTGCCAGCTGACCGGCCTCAAAGTTTGTATCTAATAAACCAACACTAATCATCTCCCCGGCCACGTCAGCCCAAATCTGATACTGCTTACCCTGGGGAGTGGCTGGCAGTTGTACCGGGTTGAATAATGCCTGCTTTTTCTGAGAGTTCCAATATGCTACCGCTGCCGACTGATCATTAGTGGTGCTGCTGCCTGTCAGGCGCACCTGTTCAGTTGCTCCGTCCGATAAAAATGCGTAGAGATTGGTCGATTTCTGTAGGGATGCTTTTTCCTCTTCACAAGAGGCTAGTTGCTCGTTGCCCGCCATAAGTTGCTGCTCGAGCTTACTATTCTTGCGGTCGACAAAGAAGAGGCCCGCACTAAGGGCGATAATAACAATGTAGCTCAGATATCGTATCCACTCCGGTTGTTGCAGACGGGCACTGCCGGCACCGGGAGCCGGGTCATTATTTCGTGGAGCGCGAGCTTCATCGTCGACGGCCGATATGATACGCGAACGTAGCGCCTCGGGCGGTTGGGTGGCGTATTGACTGGCATATTGATCAAGCGCTTTGCGCATGGAGGTGTACTCCTTTCGTATTTCCGGAAAAGCTTCCAGGTAACGTTCAACGACCTGAACCTCCTCCTCCGTAGTAATGCCGAGAGCGTGCTGTTCAAGTAAACCAGAAGCTAAAAATTGTTCTTTATTCATCACAATGATAATGCGATTTTCAAATATTCATGAGATAAGGCTCGACCAGCTAGATGATACATAATCCCCAGTAAAATGGGAATACGATGAGTAGCAAATGCCTTTCGTAGCTCACGCAAACCGATACGGACGCGTGACTTTACTGTACCAAGAGGGATGCCCAGCAAATCCTTAACCTCAGATTGGGTGTGTCCTCTAAAATAAATCAGGTCAATAACTTCCTGATATTTCACATCTAACCGGCGAAGCACTTTATCTAACCCGATAGAGTCGGTGTTGTTTTCTGTAGTTAAGGATACTTCAGCGTTAGCCGGTATGGTTTCTATATTTTCAATATGCCTCCTTCGACGATAGGACGCGGAGCGGATATGGTCAATGGCCAGATTACGGGTAATATTCAGGGCCCAGGTAAAGACAGTACCTTTATCAGGATCATAACGGGCACCATTTTTCCAGATTTTGATAAATGCTTCTTGCAAAATATCCCGGGCAACGTCTTCGGCGTGCACAATCTTCAAGGTTATACCGTAAAGTACATCCGAATAACCATCATACAGAATTTCAATGCCCCGACGATCCTGTCGCTGTAATAGCTCCCCTAATGTCTGCTCGGAAACATTCATCCCGTTGTTTGTGATCAGTTAACCTGAGTGAAAATGATTATGTTATTTTCAGCCTCAGGCATAAATACCTGTTATAAACTTATCACCAAACAAGGATTGTCACATAAGGTTTACGCAAGCCGTCATTTCGTCAAGCTGAAAATTTTTCTTAAAAAAATCAGGGTATGGTGATCCAAAGAGTAAAGACACTCGTATATGTGGTGATTTTTTCACAAAACACCCGATTTATTATGAAATTATTTAAAGGAATTACCCTGTTATTCGCCTTGATGCTGTCTTTTTCTGTAACCAGTCAGGCACAGTATGGAGACACCCCGGATGTAGTAGACATTGCTATAGATTCTGATGCGCACACCACGCTGGTCGCTGCTGTCAAAGCTGCTGATCTGGTAAGTACGCTGAAAGGAGACGGACCATTCACGGTATTTGCTCCTACCAATGCTGCTTTTGATGCACTACCGGAAGGAACAGTGGCCTCTTTATTGAAGCCAGAAAATAAAGCAACCCTACAAGCTGTATTGACTTACCACGTGGTGGCTGGAAATCTGGACTCGGAAGCTGTTGTCGGTGCTATCGAAGCCGGAAATGGTAAAGCTGAAGTCGAAACAGTACAAGGTGGTATTTTAACTGCTTACGTGGAAGACGGTAAAGTCTATTTGGAAGATGAAAAAGGAAGCAAAGCTCAGGTAACAGCTGTCGACCTGAAAGGAAGCAATGGCGTTATCCACGTAATTGATTCCGTCGTTTTGCCGGAATAATTGATCTTATCGTTTACCGGTAACGAAGTGGCCGGGAAATTCCGGGCTACTTCGAGCCGGGTAGGTCACATTCGCGGAAAAAAATAGGATTAACTCTTTTCTTTTTCCCCGCGATATACCTAAGAATGTTGGCTGTTCGCCCCTGGCGAGCGGCCTTTTTTGATAGCCGTATTATCAGAAAGAAAATCTTCTCGAATACGTTCTTTGTTGAGTAGAATCATACCAACAAGCAAGATGACTACCAGGAGCCAATCCGAGGTGGTTAATAGCATAATCGTCGTTTTTGGGATACACTAAAGTCAATAATTTAGCGCAGGAATACGACTGTAGCCTCCTTTTTAACAAAATATATTTATCCCTTACTTAATTCCATGTAGGTTATTTCCGGAAGAATACCTACCCGGCCGGGATACCCCAGGAAGCCCAGCCCACGATTAACGTATAATTGTTGCTGCCCTTCCTGATACAGCCCTGCCCATTGTTTATACACGTACTTGATCGGGCTCCATTTTAAAAAGCCGGGAATCTCAATGCCAAATTGCATGCCGTGCGTATGTCCGGACAACGTAAGCGCGATATCCTGGAAGACTCTGGTAACTTCGTATTGCCAGTGGGAAGGGTCGTGGCTGAGCAGTAGCTTTAAGGTACTCTGCTCCGCTCCCTGATAGGCTTTGGATAAATCACCATGCTTGGGAAAACGGGGATGGGCTGAATAATTCTCTACACCGATAATCGCTATTTCTTCTCCGTTGATCATTATTTTTTGGTGTTCATTACGCAATAGGCGCCAACCCATTTCTTTATGCGTGTTCACCAGTTGTTCAAAGTTTTCCCGCTTGGCTTCTTCGGAAGGCCAATCGTGGTAATCGCCGTAGTCGTGGTTGCCTAAAACCGAGAATACACCATATCGACTGCGAATTTTGGAGAACATTTCCTGAAAAGGCTCCATTTCCTCGGCGCGGTTATTGACCAGGTCGCCGGTGAATAATACCAGGTCGGCATCCTGCTCGTTGATCAGGTCAATGGCCCGCTGCACCGGCTCGCGAAAGGTGAAACTTCCAGAGTGAATGTCTGAAATCTGGATAATTCGGAGCCCTTCCAGGGATTCGGGTAAATTAGGGATGCGTATCTTTTTGCGAAATAACTGATACCGATACGGGTTGCGGAGCATTCCGTACGTTAACGAAATAAAGGGCAGGCTTCCGATAAGGATACCGGCTTGCGCCAAAAAACGGGATCGACTAATTTGGGAAACCGGATCATCGGAGAAATAGCTGGAAATTGCCTGTACCACGCGGCGCAGATCGTCAATGAGCAGGGCCGGTACAACCAGGAACTTGGAAATATACAGGATGAATATAGCGGCAGGAATGTAGGTCGTTACAGGTCTGCTCCATTCGGCTGTTTTGCCGGTAAGGCCTAGCCACAAGTATAGAAATGTACCTACGGGAATGAGCCAGTATACTATTTGTCCTGTAAGGCGCCAGCTTGCACCTACGTTTTGCCAAAGCAAGCGGAAGGCTTGATAAGCATACAGGTCGATCAGCAACAAGAGCCCAATCAGGAATAAAATGCGCGGCATGATTATATTTTTCTTGTGAATCGTAAGGGGCCACAAATCAGCGATTTTAGAATGGCACCATTCCTAGAACTATTCCTCCGCTCAAATGGTTGGCATCGCAGGGTCATTAAAAGTATGTTTGAGTTGGTTTCTAAATTTTGCCTGCTTTTACGTACTATTACCGGGATTGAAGGCCTCTAAATAAAATTATGATACCTACTGGACTACCACAGCTAAAGCACGCCGATAAGCATTCATTCTTTCTGATTGCCGGCCCTTGCGCTATCGAAGGAGAAGATATGGCTCTGGCTATTGCCGAGCGTATCGTTTCACTAACTGATCAACTGGGGATACCTTATATATTTAAGGGCTCGTACCGCAAAGCAAATCGTTCACGGCTCGATTCGTTCACCGGGATCGGAGACGAAAAGGCCCTGCGCATTCTACGTAAGGTGGGCGAAACCTTTGGCGTACCCGTCACGACTGATATCCATACGGATGAAGAAGCGACTATGGCTGCGGAATATGTGGATGTGCTGCAGATTCCGGCTTTCCTTTGTCGTCAGACGAGTTTATTGGTGGCTGCTGCCAAAACGGGTAAGCACGTCAACGTAAAGAAAGGGCAGTTTATGAGCGCGGAGGCCATGCAGTTTGCGGTGCAGAAAGTACGGGAAAGCGATAATGAGCACGTTTGGCTTACTGAACGCGGAACTACCTTTGGTTATCAGGATTTAGTGGTAGACTTTCGAGGTATTCCGGTTATGCAGTCGTTTGCTTGTCCGGTGGTATTGGATTGTACGCACTCCCTTCAGCAACCCAACCAATCGGTTGGGGTCACCGGAGGCCGGCCGGCATTGATCGAAACCATCGCGCGGGCCGGGGTAGCGGTAGGGGTAGATGGCTTATTCATTGAGACGCATCCTTCTCCTTCCGAAGCAAAATCCGATGGGGCGAATATGCTCCCTCTCGCTCAATTGCAGGGCTTGCTAAAGCGACTTTTAGCCTTGCGTCAGGCTGTCTAAGCCAACCGAACCGGGGTTCTGATCGTTTATATTAGTACGTCTAAACTATTCCAGCTATATGCGTCATTTGCTAAGTATACTTTTGTGTTGCGGCCTCAGTTGGTCGCTGTTCGGGCAGGTCCAAAAAACGGTACATCAATCGTTCAGTTTTCCCGATACGGTAAAGCTCATTTCCTTTGATATCTCGGGGGATTATATTGTGGAAAACTGGCCGGGAAATGTGGTAATGAGCGAAACGAGGATTAGCCTCTATAATGGCACCCGGGGGATGCTGGAGTATATGCTGAAAAATAAACGCTACGAATTAGAAGGTGTCGTAGGGACGGATAGCCTGACGGTGCGTTCCGTAGTAATGGAGCGGCCCGACATCCGTACCTCGGAAGGGCAGATCTCAGAATTACTGGATGTCCGTATTTTTGTCCCACAAAATTTCATCAAAGAAGATGACGGACTCTGGATACGGAATGAGGAAACGGAGCAACCACAGGAACCACCAAAGAAAGATCTAAAAGGGGCCGATCCTGGAATAGAAGAAGGAAAAACAAAGCATGAAGAAAGAGATTGACATCAGCGTTTCTCCCAGTCAACAAGACGATACTGAGCTGCTGCGTCAGAAAGCAGGTCGTAAGCTGAGTATGCCCCTGGCAGAGATGTCTGATCTCGTGGTTTTGCGCCGGTCTATTGATGCCCGGAGCAAAAGGCCTGTTTTCCGCTTGCGGGTAGCGGTATATAGTGGGGGCGAAAAGCATGTTGATCCCCCTTCCATCCTGGATCAGTTACCGGAGGTGGGGGAAGCCCGGGAGGTTATTGTAGTTGGTGCCGGGCCGGCCGGATATTTTGCCGCTTTAGAATTAATTGAACGGGGACTAAAACCCATTGTGCTTGAGCGGGGCAAAGATGTACGGTCGCGGCGTAGGGACCTGCGGGCTATTCAGCAGTTTGGGGAAGTAAACCCGCACTCCAATTATTGTTTTGGAGAGGGCGGTGCGGGTACCTATAGTGATGGTAAGTTATACACCCGGTCGCACAAACGCGGCAAAATCGATAAGGCCATGCGCCTGCTGGTAGAACACGGTGCTAAACGGGATATTTTGGTTGATGCTCACCCGCACATCGGCTCCAATAAATTACCCAAGATCGTGGCGAGTATTCGCGAAACCATCCTGAACCAAGGGGGGGAGATTCATTTTAATGCCCACGTTACCGAATTGCTTATAGAGAATCAGCAGGTCCGTGGTGTCCGGTTGGCGGACGGTACCGTTTTTCGGCACGACGTGGTCATGATGGCTACCGGGCATTCGGCCCGTGATGTATATTATATGCTTCACGAGAAAGGCGTTCGCCTGGAAGCCAAGCCTTTTGCCCTGGGAGTACGTATTGAGCATCCACAGCAATTGATTGACCGTATTCAATACAATCAATCGCCGCGTGAGGAGAGTCTGCCCGCAGCTAGCTATAAGCTAGTCACTCAGGTCAAAGAACGCGGTGTATTCTCTTTTTGTATGTGCCCCGGTGGTCTGATTGTTCCGGCGGCCACAGCCCCCGGCGAAATCGTTGTCAACGGCATGTCCATGTCCCGGCGGGATTCTGCCTATGCCAATTCAGGTACGGTAGTTGCCGTTGAGTTAGATGATCTGAAACCATTTAGTGAGCGGGGTATTTTTGCCGGTCTGGCCCTACAGGAAGAGGTAGAGAAAAAGATGTTTGCTTATGGCGATGGCTCGCAAAAAGCACCGGCCCAACGCCTTTTGGACTTTGTCCACCAAAAGAGATCAGAGAGTCTGCCGGATACCTCCTATATTCCGGGGTTAATACCGGCTCCCCTGCATGAATTGTTACCTCCTCCAATTTACGATCGCCTTCGGTTGGGAATCCTGGATTTTGGAAAGAAAATGAAGGGCTATCTGACAAACGAAGCCGTTGTCGTGGGTACCGAAAGCCGCACCTCATCGCCGCTGCGCATTCCCAGAGATAAGCATTCTTACATGCATCCTGAAATCACCGGTTTATTTCCTTCCGGCGAAGGAGCAGGTTACGCAGGAGGTATTATCTCGGCCGCTATGGACGGACAAAATGTAGCGCGCGGAATACATGAATTTATCGGAGCTGATGCCGTGAAGGAATACTAACCAGAAAGACCAAATACTTATTATGAAAGCATTCATCGATTTACTGGGCAGGATGTTACTATCCGTGATATTTTTTTTTGAGGCTTACGATTCCATCCGGTACTTCGAGGCTACAAAGCAAACCATGACGGATTATGGCATCACCTGGAGACAAGATTTACTGTTGGTAGGAGCGATTGCTGTACTTATTTTGGGCGCGACCCTCATTTTAATCGGCTACCGACCGGCCCTGGGTGTTTCGCTTTTATTATTGTATTGGGTACCGGTATTATTCATCGTCCACGCGTTTTGGAATGCTCCACCGGATGAACTGCGACAGTCGTCTATTTACTTCATGAAAGATATTGCGATTACCGGCGGATTATTAATGGTTTATGTAAATGGCGCGGGAAAATGGAGTATCAAACGATTATTTGCTACCTCGAGAGTGCCCGGCACATAGCCTTTAAGCAATATTTTCATCATCAATCGGATTGAGGGCTTCTCCACAAAATTTGCAGAAGCGGGCGTTATCGTCATGTCCTTCTCGTCCGCAATACCGGCACGCCTGTCGACTGGTTGAGGTACGCCGCTGCTCAGCTACCATTTCGGCGGAGACAATCCCGGTAGGCACGGCAATAATAGCATAACCAAGGATCATGACAATGGCCGATAAGAATTGTCCCAGATTGGTAATTGGGGTAATATCGCCGTACCCCACGGTGGTTAATGTGACTACTGCCCAGTAAATAGAGCGCGGAATACTCGAAAAATTCTGGTTTTGTTCGCCTTCTACCAGGTACATTACCGAGCCAATGATGATAACCATAAGTAATACAAAGGTGAGAAATACGGTGATTTTAGCCCGACTGGCAATCAGAGCCCGTTGTATGATGTCGCCTTCGCGTAAAAAGTGACCCAATTTGAAAATACGAAAGATGCGCAATAGCCGAAGTCCCCGGATAACCAGCAGGTAATGCGACCCCGAAATAATCACACTCAGGTAAGTGGGAATGATCGCCAGAAAATCAATGATTCCATAAAAGCTAAGGGCATATTGGCGAGGACGGTAGACACTGTATAAGCGCAGCAGGTACTCAATTGTGAATAAAGCCGTAACCCCCCACTCAATGAAAAAGAAAATATCAGAATAACGCGATCCGTACTCGGGCACACTTTCCAGCATAACAGTTAGCACACTGATGAGAATACAGATGAGCAAAATGATATCAAAGGTTTTGCCTTCAAAAGTATCCGCTTCGAAGATAATTTCGTGGATACGCTCTTTTAGCCGGTTTCGTCTGATCGGTTTATTATCCATACAAACATTAATTGTCCCCTCCCCGAATGGTTCTGCCAAAGTACAAAAAATGTACTCCCCGCGTAATATGGGGCAAATCGGGGGCCAGGACATATTTTATTTATAAATAAGTGTTTTGTATGGAATTTGCAGGAAGTTTGTACCTTTAGGGTTCATCCCAATAACTCGCATTACCTATGTCAAAGAACACCGATTCAGCAATCAAGGCAGTCATTGTCGAAGATGAAATAAACGGTCTACACAACCTTAAAAACTTACTGACCCAATTAGGCGACGTCGATGTGGTCGGCCATGCAGCTAGTGTTTCGGAGGGAGTTTCGCTGTTCTCTTCACCGGACCTTTCCCTTGATGTTGCTTTTTTGGATATCAGCTTGCCCGATGGATTGGTATTTAAGCTACTGAACCAGATTCGCCCCATTAACTTTGAAGTTATTTTTGTGACAGCCTACGAGGAATACGCCATTAAGGCCTGTGAGTATAGTTCTATTGGATACATCCTCAAGCCGATTGATCCCGATATGTTGCGGGAAGCTGTAAATCGCATTCGTTTGCGCAAGCGGGATGAGATAGACAAGCGATTGGAAATTTTTAGCAATCACTACAACAACCCGAATGCCTTTACCAAAATGAGTATCTCCGCAGTGGATGGGATCTATTTTGTCAATATTCGGGACATTGTGCGCTTCGAAGCAGAAGACAACTATACACACATTTATCTGGATAGTGGGGAACGCATCACCGCGTCCAAAACGATCAAGTCATACGAGGAACTACTCGTACCCTTCAATTTCTATCGGGTTCACAAACGCCATGTCATTAACCTCAATTTTATGCGAAAATTCGTCAAAGGGGAAGGGGGCTACGTCCTGATGGATGATGAACTGAAAATTGAAGTTTCCCGCCGCCGCCGGCCTGCTTTTATGGAACAAATTAAGCGCTTACATCAGGGGCCGGTCCGTTAGACATTTGTAAAGAGAGATGACCTTCCTTTTTTGACAGCATCAGGCTATGCCTGATAGTATCCCTATGGAAAAGAAACAATTCTCGTTTTCACCGGGTAAATATTAGGAGCGGAGGGCAAGGTGGAGATAGCACTCCTTACTCCTTCTGAATGAATATAACTATTTGAAATACATACCATAAAATAAAGGTAATCACTGCGGAAACATGCCTTTTTGGGCTTGTTAGTTGCAGAACTCGAATTATTATTATTACTTTATGGGTTGAAAGAGGCAAAATACCTCCCATACAGTCTTAAAAACCGTACATTATGGGAAAGAAAAAGAAAACACTGGAAGATCTAAAAAAAGATCTTAACACACTCCCTAAGAAAAACCTGAAAAAAATTCGAGGGGGTAAGAAAGGTAAAAACTGGAATAACGGATGTGGACGTATTATTCCACAGTAAAATTCAATAAATTTATATATATTAGGGGCCACTGCGCATTGCGTAGTGGCCCCTAATTCATTTATTTTTGATATATATGACTAATTCGCTGCCGTTATTGGATGAAGTGGAGCCGTTGGAATATAAACTGAAAAGCCAGAGTGCGACGCACGAGCGTATGGTGATTATTGATCGCTTGCTTGGCTATTATGTATTTACCGATATTCTACGCGCCGAAACACTCCTGAGCGAGCAGGAAGAGATTCTGGGGAAAAACTTGGATGACCAGTCAAAATGGGATTACCGCCTGAATTTTCACCAGAATAAGGCTATCGTAGCCAATATGCGCTATGCGTACAACGTCTCCAGGCGCCACTTTAAGGAGGCCATACAATTAGTCGATATGGTCGGTACCGCCCAACAACAGGCCGAAGTCTACATTGATTTTACCGGTACTTGCATTAACGTTAGACAGATAGATAAAGCAAAGATCTATCTGGGTAAGGCGGAAAAAGTGTTGAAGAAATTTCCTGATTTCCGCCTAAACGCCAGGATTACGGCACGTTACGGCTTTCTAAGTTTGATTTCCCGCGACTACAGCAAAGCGACCGAGCTGCTGCTAGAAGCCGATAAACAGCTTTCTATTTTACCGGAGACCCTCGATATAAAAGACTATTATTTCCTGAGCCTGATACATAGTGGCCTGGGTACTTTGTATGAAAAAAATGATGATCACGAGCGTAGCATTGAATCCTACTTGAAGGTAGTTGCTATGGCCGAATCAATGAATATGCGTTCGCGCCTATCGTGGAACTATCTCAACCTGGGTAATGCCTATTTGGCCAGTAATGATTTAAAAAATGCGGAAGCCTATTTTTTGAAGGCGGTCAAAAACCCTAATGATGTCAATCCCATCAGCCATGCCAGTGCGTACGCCAATCTGGGATACTGTGCTCTGAAAAAAGAAGCGTACCAGGAATCTCTGGAGCTGCTGGAAAAAGCACAACACCTCTTCGAAGAGTACGAACCGGATGTTTTGGAAAACCACGGAAATATTACGTCTTGGCGGGCACAGGCGTTAGCCTTCCTGAGCAAAAACGAGGAGGCGCTGCAGCAGTTCAATATGGCAATTCAGATCGCCGAAGAGCTCGATGATTACAAGTTGCTATCAGCTACCTATGAAAATATGGCCGAGTTCTATGCCAATCTGGAGAACTGGGAATCCGCTTACCACCATCAGGTGATGCATAGTAAATACAGCGATCTTTACGTGCGGCAGGTGAACGAGCAGCGACAATGGGAGCTCGAAGTGAAATATGGCGCAGAAAAGAAGCGTCAGGAAGCTAAACTGCTTCGGTTGCGAGCCACCAAGCTACAGCTCAAAGCACTGCGGGCACAAATGAATCCTCATTTTCTCTACAATGCCCTCAACAGCATCCAAAATTACATCACCTCTAATAAAGGTGACCACGCCGCTAAATACCTGGCTAAGTTTGCAAAACTGATGCGGCAGTCGCTTGAATACAGTGACCTGGAAATTATATCCCTGGAAAAAGAGATCGAATTTCTGGGCGACTACCTGTACATCAACGAAACTTTGCGTTTTGAAGATAAGCTTACCTACGAAATCTACGTGGAAGATGATATAGAAGAGGATATTCTGGGCGTACCTACCATGATCGTGCAGCCCTACGTGGAAAATGCCATTGAGCATGGATTGCGTACCCAGGAACAAGGACTGATTAAGGTGCACTTTTCCCTGGCTGATGAGCAGACGATTCTTTGCGTGGTTGAAGACAACGGCATTGGCCGTAAAAAGGCCCGGGAAATGCAGCTTCAGGATGAAGAGTACCAAAACCATAAGTCGCGGGGTACCAAGATCACCGAAGATCGCCTGCGTATTCTCCATAGCGATGATGAAAACAAAGTGTTTGTTAAGATCATAGATCTACAGGACGATGAAGGGCAGGCAAAAGGAACGCGTGTAGAGATCAAGATTCCTATCGTCGATGTGCCTATGCGCTAAAATGCGAGCCTGATTACCCGGTAACCCTACCACTTTCTGTCAATTCACTACCATTGCAAAAGGCAATACATCCTTTTTTTTCTTTCGGGAAAAAGCATACTACCTTAGAGAAAGTTTTCTCATAGTATGTTTGTTTCCAAACTGCACCCTTGTCAAAAAATGGTGCAGTTTTTTATTGGGCGGTAATGATGTCAAAAGATTGCTCCAGGCGATTACCCCGTTCATCGACCAACACGAGCTGATGTGTACCCGGCCCGGGGTCAAATTCCATCGAGTGAAAATGCCGGGTACTACCTACAAAGCGTTGATCCAGATGCCAGTACACAACAGCTTCGGGCCGTTGGTGTGCCAGTTCAAAAACAGTCCGCGAACGACGTCCTTCTCCTTCTTTAGGAATAAAAATCCGGCGGGGTTTCTGCGGATAAATGAGTTGCATAACCTGCTCCCCCTGACCGGGCCGATCGCAACCGGGGAAGTATGGCGGTAAGGGCCGATAGTCGGGATGGTTGCGCCGGTAGTAATAGGCTGATCGGGGCGGTAGAACAAACCAGGATTCAGGCTTCAGTTGTTGGGGAGCGAAACAGGTCTGGTCAGCCCGGAACTGACCACTGGGATCAAGATGAATCAACTGATGGTTGGTGCATGGTTCTCCTCCTACCGGACTGTTTACTTCCCAGCTCTGTTCTGCCGGACAGTACGCACCGGCCAGGTTGCCACTCTTCGCACAGATTGCCTTCTCTTCCAGATCATCGAGGGGCCTGTCCCACCAGGTCGCTGCGGGAAGCTGTTCAAAAATATCAAAAAGAATCGGACCGGCTGCTTTTACTCCAATTAGGCCGGAGCGCCCTTCTCCATCGGCATTCCCTACCCAGACTCCCACGGCATATTCTGGCGTCAGGCCAATCGCCCAGGCATCGCGAAAACCAAAACTGGTCCCCGTTTTCCAGGCGATACGCCGACCGGGGCGAACGTACTCCCATTGATGGCGGCCGGCAGGGCGCTCGAGTTGTTGCATGGTTTCCAGGGTTTTCCATAGCGCCCCGGCCCGTAGGGTGCCCGGCTGTAAGGTCCATGCTTGCGGTCGGTCGGGCCGATACGGCTGATAGCGGTTGGTGGTGCTGAGATAGGGCAGATGCCTGCCTGCCGGCACAGGGTACTGTCCGTCGCTACGTAGATAAGCGGAAAGGGTATACCCCAGATCGGCATAGGCTGAGGTGAGTTCGTCTAGCCGGGCCTCGGCACCGCCTAAAATGAGCGTTAAACCATAGTGGTCGGGCGAAAAGGTAAGGGTAGTGAGGCCTAAGGCCTGCAGGGAAAACTGAAACCGGGGTACGCCATACTTCTCCAGCAAGTGGACAAAAGGCACGTTGAGGGAACGGATTAGCGCCTGCCTGCCCGCTGCTGCCCCGGTGTATTCCCGGGCGTAGTTTTCCGGGCTGTATCCCTGATAGTTGGTAGGATAATCGGGGAGCAGACTCTTCGATAGCAGATGGCCTTCCTGTAGGGCTAACGCATACAGAAACGGTTTAAGAATACTGCCCGTACTGCGGGGGGATCGAATAATGTCAACGGCGGGGCTATGGCCGGGGCCACAATCGGGGGCATTCCCCACATAAGCGCGGTACGTCCCCGTAGGTATATGTACGACGAGCGCCGCTGCATTATGGATTTGGTTGGCGGCCAGCCCGCGATGATGCCGATTGATGACATTGATGACCGCTTGTTGCAGGGAGGCATCAATACTACTTTTTACCCGCGGTGAGGAAAGCAACCCCGCCGCATAGTCGGTAATGACCCGGCTCATCAGGTGGGGCGCTTTGTTGGGCAGTGGCCGGGGAGCCGGTGGCAAAGGTTCTTCCTGTGCCAGGACGCAAGAAAGCGAATCAATGCTCCCTTGCTCATACAGGCGTTGGAGTAAGCGGTCGCGCTTTGCTTTTAAGGCTTCCCGGCTCCTGCCCGGGTGCATGAGCGAAGGGCTGTTGGGCAGTACGGCTAGCAGGCAGGCCTCTGACCAGGTGATCAGGTAGGGGCTCTTGCCAAAATAGCGCCAGGTTGCCGCATCAATACCGACAATGTTGCCACCAAAAGGAGCATGCCCGGCATACATACGCAAAATATTATTTTTGGCGTAAGCCCATTCCAGGCGAGTCGCTAAAATGACCTCTCGTAACTTTTGGGGGAGCGTACGGGGCGGATTATTGGAGGCCAGGCGAATGACCTGCATAGTGATGGTGCTTCCACCAGAGACAATATGACCTGCACTTAGGTTTTGCCGTAAGGCCCGCAGCAGCGCACGGATGTCAACCCCGGGATGCCGAAAAAAGCGCTTGTCTTCAAAGGCCACTACCGCCGTGATGTACCTGGAAGGCAGGGAGTCGGGCAGTGGAAATCGCCATTGGCCATCATCTGCGATTCGGGCCTCTAGCAATTGACCATCTGCATCTTCCAGCACCGGACTGTAGGGAACCGTAAATAAAGGGCGGGGTAGCGCGAGGGCATACCAGATACCCAGCAGGGCAAATACCGCCAGCAGGCTGTACCGGACCGACCGGTTGCGGGGGAAGTGACGACGCTTAGCCATTGGTGCGGGCAATTTTTTTAAGGATAATTTGTAGCTGCTTGTAGGTTGTATCAGACGTTTCCGGTGCTTCTGCAAATGCATCGTCTGCATCTTCTTTCGACCGTACTGCGGAACTAAACAGCCAGGCCAGGGCGAATTCCGGATGAATAAAAGAAGGCTTGTCGTTACTGTCCATTTGCCTGATTGCTTGTCGCAGTTCGGCGTTTGATAAGGTGCTGCTGCCGTCGGGATTTACCCGCAGGATATATTTGCCCGCAGGGGTTTGATCGACCACATAAACACCACAGGTTTTGTGAATGGCACTGGTTGCTTCTATAGAAAAATGGTGAAAAACCGAGGTGTTCAGGGGTAGGAGATAGGGGGCATCTATGCCCGCAATAGAGGTCACGTAGTGTTGGGCCTGCGCATCGGGTTGCAGCAAAAGTTTATCGCGAAAATCGGCCGGCATGGCGATTTCATTGATGGATACGGGCAAGGGATAATATCCCATAAACTCATACAACTGCTGACGTTGCGGGGCGTATTCGCGGGAGTAAATATGGAAAATGGCTCTGATGAGGGCATCCGTCAGTTCGCCTTCGGCGGCCGGGGTGAGCATTTCTGTGCCCAGGACAATATTGTCGTCGCGGGTGAACTGCGCGGTTTGCCCCAGGGAGTAGCCGTTGACCTTGATTAAGCCGATGCGACGGGGTAAAACCCTGGGCGAAAAGCGGTAGATCAGTCGATTGACCCGCTGGAAAACCGACTCCAGGTAGGTGATCTCATCCAGGGTAAAGGAGCGAACTTCCCCACGCAAAGCTTCCTGGTATTCCACCAAAGCTTGTTCGCGGCTGGCAAATTCTGCCATCGGCTTTTTCAATTGAATGGCCAGGTCGGTAAGGGTGATGGCTGTAAAGTAACTCTCGCTTCTATCGTGAGTAAGGGCCCGGGCTGCTCGTTCTCCTTCCAGGAACGTTAGGCGCGTGCCGCCGGGTAGATCGAGCGTAATTAACGATTGATCGCGGGAGCAGGCTGTCGCCAAAAACAGAAACAATACGCAAAATATAGAGGAGGATCGTGTCATGTGTTTTAATATACAATAAGATACGCAGGAAAAATATAGACTTTTTCAGTTTCTTAAATCGTTATCTACGTCGTAAAGTCATTTTGTTGACGGGGTATCACTTACGAAGTAGACGGGCGCCCATTCGTTTCCAGGGAGGACACATATTTCTTAAGCGGTATATTTGATTTAGTCAATTTTGCAACTTATTTTTATAGAAGAGAGTTTTATTACCGTAATTTCGGTATTATGGTACGGGACTTACCGGATAATGGAAACCAGGGATCCCCCACATGGATAAAAATAGTAGTAAACGATTATACGTATCACTCGGCTGAATATTTTAAACATTACAACAATTTAAGATGAATATTTTTGTAGGCAAACTGAACTATGATACCCAAGACCCCAGTCTGAAAGCCACCTTTGAACAATTTGGAGAAGTAGAATCTGCCAGCGTAATTATTGATCATTTTACGGGTAAATCTCGTGGTTTTGGTTTCGTTGAAATGCCCAATGAAGAGGAAGCCAGGGCGGCTATCGAAGCCCTCAATGATGCAGAAATAGACGGTCAGGTGCTCGTCGTTAAAGAAGCAGAAGACCGCAAGAAAGGTAGTGCTTTTCAATCGAGCTATGACCTTCACTACAACAGTAAAGGGGACCGCATTCCTGAAGAAGAGCGCGAGCGTCAGCGCATGAAGATGCGGCGCGAGCGTCCTCGCCGCAGTGGTGGCGGCCATCGTGGCGGCCGGGGCGGAGGTTTCCGTCGTGGTGGCGGTGATCGTCGCGGAGGTTATGACCGTCGTGGTGGCGGAGGAGGCTACGACCGCCGGGGTGGTGATCGTCGCGGAGGCTATGATCGCCGTAGTGGCGGAGGAGGCTACGACCGTAGCCGTGGTTCGTCCTACGATGATCGCCGTGGCTCCTATCGCGGCCGCGATGATCGGGGTAGTTCCTACGATCGCAACCGCAGTTCCTACGATGATCGCCGTGGCTCCTATCGCGACCGCGATGACCGGGGTGGTTCCTACGATCGCAACCGCAGTTCCTACGATGATCGCCGTGGCTCCTACCGTGACCGCGATGATCGGGGTGGTTCCTATGATCGCAACCGCAGTTCTTATGATGATCGCCGACGTTCCTATGATGACCGCGACCGGGATCGTAGCCGTGATCGCGATGATCGGGGTGATGACCGTCGTCGTAATCAAGATGACTATCGCAGCTCCTACGACGATCGCAGAGGCTCCTACCGCGACCGCCGTCGCGACGATGAAAATGAATAGTTTTTTGCCGTAAGGCTAGCTAAACAAAAGCCGGACTATCTGATCAGATAGTCCGGCTTTTTTGTTGAGCATGCGCCTTATTATCGCCGCCTAATGGGGTTGAACGATATGGCACGATAACTCTTTTTCCCGCGTCCTTACGTCGCTTCATTTCCCATTGATCCAACCATCTTTTCGGGGCGCACCCACTGATCGAATTCCTCGGCGGTGAGCATGTCCAATTCGATGGCTACTTCTTTGAGAGTCTTATCCTCCGCGTAGGCTTTTTTGGCAATAGTCGCTGCATTATCGTAGCCAATCTTGGTATTGAGAGCCGTCACTAGCATCAGTGAGTTGTTGAGGTGCTCCTGAATACGGCTTTTGTTGACCTCCAAACCGGCAATACAATTGGTGTTAAAGCTGTTACAGGCATCGGCAATCAACTGGGCGGATTGCAGCAGGTTATAAATCATCATCGGCTTAAAGACATTCAGCTCAAAATGCCCGGTCATGCCTCCGACATTTACGGCTACGTCGTTGCCGACGACCTGTGCCATTGCCATGGTGAGCGCCTCGGCTTGCGTGGGTTTCACCTTGCCCGGCATAATGGATGAGCCGGGCTCGTTGGCCGGAATGATCAGCTCGCCAATTCCCGACCGTGGTCCGGATGCCAGCATACGGATGTCATTACCGATTTTCATCAAAGAACAGGCTACTGTTTTTAGGGCACCGTGGGCTTCCACGATAGCGTCGTGGGCCGCTAGTGCTTCAAATTTATTCTCTGCGGTAACGAACGGATAGCCCGTTAATTGAGCAATGTGGCCCGCGACGTTTTTGGCGTAGCCGGGAGGCGTATTCAAGCCGGTGCCCACAGCCGTGCCCCCCAACGCTAATTCTGTGAGATGAGCAAGGCTATTACGGATGGCCCGGATGCCGTGATCGAGCTGTGATACGTAGCCAGAGAGCTCCTGACCAACCGTAACCGGGGTTGCATCCATAAAATGGGTACGCCCGATTTTAACGACATTCATAAAGGTCCGGGATTTTTCCTCGAAGACATCGCGCAGCGCTTCCAGGGCCGGAATGGTGTACTTTACCAGTTTCTCGTAGGCGGCAATATGCATCGCCGTGGGGAAGGTATCGTTAGAGGACTGCGACTTATTGACATCGTCGTTGGGGTGGAGTATCTTTTTTTCGTCGGTCAGCGCTCCACCCTGTAGCACATGGCCCCGGTTGGCAATCACTTCATTGACGTTCATATTGGATTGTGTACCCGAGCCCGTTTGCCAGACGACCAGTGGAAACTGATCATCCAGTTTGCCGGCCAGAATTTCGTCGCATACCTGGCCGATCAGGGTGGCTTTTTCTGCAGGCAGAACCCCTGCTTCCTGATTCGTCAGGGCGGCCGCTTTTTTTAGTATAGCGAAGGCCCGAATGACCTCCAGGGGCATGGTCTGACCACCAATTTTAAAGTTTTGTGATGACCGCTGCGTTTGGGCGGCCCAGTATTTATCAGCGGGTACATCGACCCAGCCAATGCTGTCTTTTTCTTTGCGAAATGCCATAGGTTAGCAGATTTTGGTTTGACGGCTCAAGATAAGGTAAATCCAGGGTTTTGCGTAAAGGTTAAATGCACTATCGGTAGCAGGTAGCAAGACTCACGTACAGTCATCTGTTATCCGGAGCTAAAAGTTCAGGGCAGAGCCTTTTGCCCACTATACCTGATACAAAAAATGATTGATGGCCTCATGGCGCCACCAACGACGGGCAAGTAACTATGCCTCTAAGCAGAAATGGATCATCCAGACAAAGAACCTATGATACTGCTAAACTAATTGAGGGGGTCGGCGTTTTTTTAGCAGGAGCGAAATCTTTATTTTCGAGCGCTTTCGCAAAACAAAACAGATTTATAAAACCAAAAAATTCAAACTATGGCTTTTCAATTGCCTGATCTACCCTATGCATTCGATGCATTAGAGCCTCACATCGATGCCCGTACCATGGAAATTCACCACGATAAGCACCATGCCGGGTATACCAAAAAACTGAACGCTGCCATTGAGGGCACCGACCTGGAAGGCAAAAGTATTGAAGATATTCTGGCCCACATCTCGAAGCACTCCACGGCTGTACGCAATAACGGCGGTGGCTTTTATAACCACAGCCTGTTCTGGGAGGTAATGTCCCCCAACGGTTCTGCCACTCCAGCCGGTAATCTGGAAATTGCCAAAGCAATCGAAAGTGACCTGGGCGGCAATGAAGCATTCCACGATGCTTTCGCCAAAGCTGCCGCCACCCGCTTCGGTTCCGGATGGGCCTGGCTGTGTGTCGATGACCACGGCAAGCTGTTCATCACCAGCACCCCCAATCAGGACAACCCACTGATGGACGTAGCCGATAAAAATGGTACCCCCATCCTGGGACTTGATGTATGGGAGCACGCCTACTACCTCAACTACCAAAACCGCCGCCCGGATTATATTCAGGCCTTCTTCAACGTGGTTAACTGGGAAGAAGTGAATAAACGCTACCTGGCTGCTAAATAATTTTTGCGCTTGCGCAAAAACAGAACGGCTGTGTACCGCAGGGTGCACAGCCGTTTTTTATATAGAGTAAAATGATAAATAAAGGTTAAGAAGAAGAGCATACCTTGCGCCATATGTGTACTTTTCGTATTTTTAAAGAGAACATTATCCAATAATCCCATTAAAAAAGTACCCATGATCATTCCAACTGTACTATTGATCGTATTGATCATCTATTATCGCGTTGAGGCAAAGCGGGAGTTCCGCTAAGCTGCAGCGCTCCAACAGTCCACCCGTCTCCGGTAGTGTCGCAAGATGCTACCGGAGATTTTTTTTAGGTGTGAGGTGTGAGGTGTGAGGTGTGAGGTATGAGGTATGAGGTATGAGGTATGAGGTGTGAGGTATGAGGTATGAGGTGTGAGGTATGAGGTATGAGGTATGAGGTATGAGGTGTGAGGTATGAGGTGTGAGGTGTGAGGTGTTCCCGCTACCCGAGGCATGGACCGCGATCCTCTAGCGCCGCAGGTCAATATTCGGTATTATTTGGAAAAAAACGTACCTTTCATTCCTTACCTAACGGCACGGTTATT
>Ga0102940_1000113_pt1 | contig 53827 bp, 42 predicted proteins | sample SalPonR2_C_D1_MG_FD_78215 | JGI IMG/M metagenome (GOLD analysis project Ga0102940, IMG submission 78215) | Salt pond soil microbial communities from South San Francisco under conditions of wetland restoration - Salt Pond MetaG R2_C_D1_MG | ecosystem: Environmental > Aquatic > Marine > Intertidal... | reverse complement strand
CTGGCGGGAAAAGATCCCGCCGACTATTTTGAATACGAGCGCCTGCCGGTCGTTTGTAATTACTTTTGGGAAGATGGCACCCGGCTCTCGGCCTACGCCGATGCTGGGCGTTTTGCCCGGGAGGCTGCCGAAAAACTAGGCGTTTCCGCACAAGCGGTACAAAAACAACTTAAAGACAGCGCCCGTAAATACGAAGTCACCGGGAAGATTTTCCTGGAAAAAAGCCTGCATAAAGCCAGTACCTGGACCAACTGGAACGTGGCCAGGGCGATGCTGCAGATTCCGACCCTTGATCTGTTTACCAGCATGAACCAAGTACACAAACGCATTGCTCAACATCCCAAACTGGTACAGCTCTTCAATCGTTTTGCCACCTACAATGGTTCTAATCCCTACAAAGCACCGGGTCTATTGAGCATTATCCCTCACTTCGAGCACGAATTGGGGGCCTATTATCCCAAAGGAGGTATGGTCGCCATCAGCCAGTCCATCTATGAATTGGCCAGGGACCTGGGCGTACAGTTTCACTTCGACAGCCCGGTAGAGCGCATACGGGTAGAAGGGGGCCAGGCAAAAGGGCTGGTTGTCAAAGGGAAGGAGTGGTCTTTCGATCAGGTGATCAGCAATATGGATATCTTCTTCACCTACCGAAAATTACTACCGGAACAAAAGCAACCGGAGCGGATTCTGCAACAGGAGAAATCTACTTCGGCCATCATTTTCTACTGGGGAATTAAACAAAGCTTTCCCGAACTGGACTTACACAACATCTTTTTCTCCGATGATTATGAGCAGGAGTTTGCAACCATGGAAGCCGGTGGGCTTTATGAAGACCCTACCGTATACGTCAATATCAGTAGCAAATACAGTCCGGAAGATGCGCCCTCCGGTCACGAGAACTGGTTTACCATGATCAATGCGCCTTACCAGGCAGGGCAGGACTGGGATGACCTGATCGATCAGGCCCGGGAAGCAGCAATTCGTAAGATCAGTCGTATTCTCGGACAGGACATCCGCTCCTTCATTGCTTGCGAGGACATACTGGAGCCGCGGACTATTGAATCCAGGACGGGTTCGCACCTGGGTAGTCTATACGGTACCAGCTCGAATAATAAGATGGCTGCTTTTTTACGGCACCCTAATTTTAGTCGTCGAATAAAAAATCTGTACTTTTGTGGCGGTAGTGCGCATCCGGGCGGCGGCATTCCTTTGTGTCTGCTTTCCGCAAAAATCATTGATGATCTGATGCCGGAGGGGGTGACCAGCTAAAACAATCGGGTTTATGAACCAATATTTACAGCTAAAGATCGCGGGACGTGCCTGGCAAATCGGCTATGCGGATTTGAGTATCATCGTACTGAGCATCCTCTACCTGGTAGGCATCTTCGGGCTTACCCTGCCCATTCACCCCGATTTCGCATTACTTACTCCGGTGAATCTGCTGATCTCTTTAGGGCTGGTCTTGTTTTTTCATCCCGAATGGAGTCAAAAGACTTTTCTTTTCCTGGGTTTGTGCTATTTGATGGGTTTCGGTGCGGAGTTGTTCGGCGTACAAACGGGTCTACTATTCGGCGACTACGAATACGGTCCCGTACTGGGCCCCAAGTTATTGGGCACCCCCTATATGATTGGCATCAATTGGATTTTGCTGGCTTACGCCAGCGGTGTGCTGGTCAATCAGCTCCTTGCGGGAAAAAGTAAATGGCTAAAGGCGATTCTCGGGGCAAGCATTATGGTACTACTGGATATTTTTATTGAGCCCGTGGCTATCGAGTACGACTTCTGGACCTGGCAGGGGCGTAGCACCCCACCACTACATAATTTTATTGGTTGGTGGATCATTGCCTTTTTTGTACACTCTATCTTCCAGGCATTACAAGGCCATATTAAAAACAAAGTGGGTATTGCCTTGTTAATTCTTCAGTTTATTTTTTTCATTACACTAAACACCGTGTAGCTATGCAAGTTGTCCTTTATATTTTTGTCACCATTGCTACCTTTCTCTTTATGGAATTTGTGGCCTGGGCGGCACACAAATATCTGATGCACGGCTTCCTTTGGATCTGGCACGAGGATCACCACAAGCCCCATCACGAAAAAGATGGTTTTTTTGAGAAAAACGATTTGTTCTTTTTGGTCTTTGCCATCCCCAGTGCTGCCAGTTATATCATTGGCCTCAGTACGCCCGGCTTTTTTTGGTTAACTTTTGTTGGCATTGGTATTTCCATCTACGGGCTGGTCTACTTTCTGATTCACGACGTGTATATCCACCGCCGCTTTAAGTGGTTTAAGCAACTGGACAATCCTTATTCGCGGGCGATTCTGAGAGCACACGGTGATCATCACAGCAAGCGAGAAAAAGAAGACGGACGTTCTTTTGGTTTACTGATCGTAGGGCCAAAATACTTTAAGAAAAGAAGCGAGTGGCAGACCAGAGAATCTTAGAAATCTATTTACAGATCTCCGCGTTCGGCTGCCCGACGTAGCTCTTTATTAGCCACGATGACTACTTCTACCCGTCGATTTTGCTGGCGACCCGTCACCGTCTCATTGCTGGCGACCGGTTCGGTTTCGCCCAGTCCTTGCGTAAGCAGCCGCTGGGAAGTCACCCCGGAGTTCACCAGATGATCTTTTACGGAATTTGCTCTTTTTACGGAAAGTTCCTGATTGTATTCGGCCGCACCGGTAGCATCCGTATGGCCCTGCACCAGAATCTCGGTGTCTTCGTATTTCTTTAGTGTCTGAGCCAGTTCTTCCAGATTTCGGCGCGTAGCGGGTTTAAGCGCAGCCGAGTTAACGTCAAACAGTAATCCCGAATCGAAAGTAATCAGAATACCTTCGCCTACTCGTTCTACTTCGGCGCCTTCCATATCCCGCCGGATTTCTTCGGCCTGTTTGTCCATATAACGACCGATCACGGCGCCAGCCGTACCGCCAATCGCGGAGCCGATTAATATACCCGTGGATTTATTTCCTTTTTTGGCAATTGTACCGCCAATGATACCTCCTACGGCACCACCAATAGCGCCCCCTTTGAGCGTTTTACTCGAATTACAGGCGGGCATCAGAAAGAGAGAGAAAATTAAAATTAGGGTTGCGGGAAGTGCATTAGTTGGCTTCATGGGCTGATTCGTTTAAGTTGGTTCTAAGAAGCGGTTTAAACTTTTTCAGTTCGCTGAGTCTTAAAGTCTTATAGAAATTGGACGGCAGCTAATTTTCGATCCGTAACTTTGGCTACGCATCTCAAATTGAGCTTTACCAGAACCTACAAACTTTTTAAGACCGCTTGAACCAAAAAGTTTAAACCGCTTCTAATAATAGTTTTTATCCTGAGCTATTAATTGATCAGATCTTTTCTTCTTTATTCTACCTAATCTCATCGACTTTGGCCGTTCGGATAAGCGACTCAAATAGATAACGGCCATCCGCATCGCCAAGTTCGCGCTCCGCCGCTCTTTCCGGATGTGGCATTAGCGCAAAAACGTTATGATCAGCATTGCAAATCCCCGCGATATTGGAAATGGCTCCGTTTGGATTACTTTTTTGCGAAAGCTTACCTTCCTCATCGCAGTAGCGGAACAATATCTGATCATTGCTCTCCATTTCTTTTAACGTCAAGTCATCCACAAAGTAACGGCCGTAGCGGTGGGCAATGGGTAATTTTATGACCTCATCCGGGTTAATCCCCGCGGTAATGGGGGAATTACTGGTAATCGTTTTCAGCCAAACCGCCTTAGAAACAAATTCTCCGGAGAGATTATGGAGTAACAAACCGGGCAAGAGGCCCAGTTCGCAGAGTATCTGAAAGCCGTTTCCAATTCCAAAAATATAGCCCCCGGAAGAGGAAAACTTCTTAAGGGCGGATACAATTGGGGCCAGCCGTGCCAAAGCTCCCGGACGCAGATAATCTCCGTAGGCAGAACCACCCGGTATGACCAGACAATCTTGTTCTCTGAATCCGGTCAGGACACCATCCTGGTACCAGATACGTTCTACCTGCTGTCCCATGACTTCCTCTAAAACATAGTTGATATCCTGATCTCCGTGCGTGCCTGGGAATATGACCACTCCAAACTTCATGAATTGTACTTTTTGTTATCAAATTTAAGGTAAGAAGAAGGGGCGATACTGTAATAGCAAAACCGACAGAAAAAATAACAAATGCAGCAGTTCGCTGACGTTGGATCGCAAATTTGACCATTGCAAGCCCAGGAAGAAGCCTAAAAAAGGCGCCACCACCAGAAAAGAGTTTTCCTGAATATCGGCCTGTACGATTAAAACCAGTACACTAATCAACATACCCCAGTAAAACACATCAATCTTTCGCTGGGCCTCCATAATTTTACGACTGATAATCTGACCTCGCACCATAACCATGATCAAAACTAACAATACTAAGAGTCCTAAATGAATAAAGGTGAACATATTGCCCGCTCGAAAGTCCAGCAAAGCAAAACCTTCTACAAACTGCTGCTGCCAGAAAGCCGCCAGCTGTCCGTTCCAAAAACAAACCGTACCTGCTAAAAAAAAGACGACCATTATCCCCGCTACCACAATGACCCGCTCGTTGAAATTAAAACCCCGCAGGAGGTTTAAGCCCACAAAGGCCAGCATCAGGTAAAACAAATAGGCCGGGGTGAATAAGGCCGCCAGACCAATACACAGGCCTACATTCAACAATGATCCACTTACCTTGGGCTTGCGGTAGGTGATGAGAAATTGATCAACGGCCAGCAGTAAAAAAAAATTACTAAAGTGATAAGAAGATAAATGCAAAAAGGGTAAAGAAACACTGGATACCAGGACCAGAAAAACGCCCGTGAACAAAGTAGGCTCCAATGATAATTTATGACGAAAATCCATACGAATCAACAAAACAGCCTGTAAAAACAGTAAAAATCCGGCCAGCCCCTGAGTGAACAGCGTTTTAAACCCCAAATACTCAAAGACGACATGGGAAAGAACACCGTGGATGGCTGGCTCCCAATTGTCCTGAATCCAGATAGGCGCCAAATGTAATACTGCGATGTACGGCAGTAAAAGGATGGCCAGGAGTAGTTGGTTGGTTCGAAAAAGTGATAGTAGCACTCGTTATTTTTTTCCGTTTTCGAAAAGAAAGATAAGAAAGAATTAGCGGATTGGTTCTTTAGGATGACAAAGAAAATACTTTTTAACCAGTTTTGCCTGAATATTGTATTCACTATTCATGGATAAGGGCTCTACCCTGCCATCTTTGTATAGTATTTTGATTTCATCCTTGGATTTACTGTAGGCGCTATTGGACTCCGCTCCGAGAATAAGCAAATGGGATAAGTCTCCCGGACTAGCTTCGCCCCACCAATTGCTGAGCTTAGCCCTCAGCATAAGCAAATGCGATTCGGAGAAAGGTTTCAGACTAAACTGTAACCTAAACAAGCGTCGATTAACCAGGGCCTCACACAAATAACTCAACAGTCGATCCGAGCTATTCATCCAGTACTTGATCGCAAAAGCAATATCGTGATCGTCCAACAGGGCAAAATGCTCCAACATGGACTTACGGTTGCCCGCAAAATCCTCTGCTGTCCAGTCCCGACTGATAAAAAAGTGCAGGCTATCCGGCATAGTTAACTCCACCCCCCGGCGTACCAGCGTTTTGGCCCTCAAGAGGGCCTGAATCAACATCTGCTCGGCCGAGAGCACCGTTTTATGTAAATACACCTGCCAGTACATCAATCTACGAGCAATTAGAAATTTCTCCACGGAATAGATGCCTTTTTGTTCTACGACCAGCTCCCCGTCATTCACCGCCAACATCTTAATAATGCGATCGTAACCGATCACCCCCTCGTGTACCCCAGTAAAAAAACTATCCCGGTTCAGATAATCCAGCCGATCCATATCGAGCTGACTGGAAACCAGTTGGTGAAGGAACTTCTTTTTATAATCATCTTTAAAGATTTGAATCGCCAGATCGAGCCGACCGTCGAATTCCTCGTTCAGCTGTTCCATAAACAGCGCAGAAATGTGCTCGTGAGAGACATTGATTAAGGTATTCTCCAGCGTATGCGAATAAGGGCCATGGCCAATATCGTGCAACAAAATGGCGATAAACACCGCTTCGGCTTCGGCCTCCGTCACCTCGGTCCCCTTCGAACGAAGCACTTCGATGGCTTCCGTCATGAGATGCAGCGCGCCCAGAGCATGGTGGAAACGGGTGTGCAGCGCCCCCGGATAGACGTAGTGCGTCAGGCTAAGCTGCTTAATGCGCCGCAGTCGCTGAAAGTAAGGATGCTCCACCAACTCGAAGACCAGTCCGCGGGGTACCCCAATGAATCCGTAAACGGGGTCGTTGAGTATTTTCTTATTGAGCATTAATTTTGTGGTTTTCATGAAGCCATTCATCGAAGTTGTTTAAGAATTCCTGATGCGATGATTGGTAAATGCTTGATGGTCAATACTTCAATGATTTGCCAGGGGCGCATTGAGGAGTTTTTAAACAACTTCATCTACAAAACTTAAAAACAATTAGCACCTGGGCAATAATTAACCAATAAATATGATTACTATTTCGTAAAATTGATCAGGAAAGGTATTTTAGCTCTTCAAGCATTTTTAAAAAACATTCATGGAAAATATAACCATTCTTTGGGCAGACGACGAAATTGACTTACTCAAACCACAACTGCTTTTTCTGGAAAAACGCGGCTACGAAGTGGTGACGGTAACCAACGGTTACGACGCGCTGGAAGAATGTGAGGAAAACGATGAGATCGATGTGGTTTTTCTCGACGAAAGTATGCCCGGCTTGACCGGCCTGGAGACTCTACCCAAAATAAAAGAATTGCGCCCGCATCTACCCGTCGTTATGATTACCAAAAATGAGGCGGAAAACGTGATGGAAGAAGCGCTGGGATCACAAATTTCTGATTACCTGATCAAACCCGTCAACCCTAACCAGATACTGCTTTCGCTAAAAAAGCTGATTGACAATAAACGCCTGGTACGGGAGAAGACCTCTTCTGATTATCAACAGGAGTTTCGCCAAATCCTCATGCAGATCAATAGCGGGCTGGACCACCAGGAATGGGTCGATGTTTATCGCAAGATCATCAACTGGGAGATAAAAATTGACCAGTCGAACTCTATTGGTATGGCGGATATCCTGGCTATGCAAAAAGAACAGGCCAATATTGCCTTTTCGAAATATATCGTCAAAAATTATCTGGATTGGGTCGGAACCGAGGAGGGTCCGATTATGTCTAATCACTTGCTCCGCAAAAAGGTGTTCCCCCACGTATCACCCGATAAACCCACCTTCTTTTTATTGCTTGATAATCTGCGCTACGATCAATGGAAAATTATCGAACCCATCCTGAATGATCTTTTCCGCGTCAAGCAGGAAGACTACTTCTACAGTATCTTACCCACCGCTACCCAGTATAGCCGAAATGCGATCTTCTCGGGTATGATGCCCGGTGACATCGCCAAGCGCTTCCCAGACTGGTGGCGAAACGATAATGAAGAAGGGGGCAAGAATCTTTTTGAGCACGAACTACTCACGGAATTGGTCAAACGGACTTTCCGTTGGGAGGTGAAATTTGATTATCAAAAAATCACCAACGTTAGCGTAGCCAAAACCCTGCAGGACAATATCCTGAACTACCTCAATAATGACCTGACCGTAATTGTCTATAATTTTATTGATATGCTCTCCCATGCCCGTACGGAAATGGAAGTACTCAAAGAACTGGCGGGTGACGAACGGGCCTACCGCTCCTTGACCCGCTCCTGGTTTACGAATTCTCCTCTCTGGCTGGCCCTACAAAAACTGGCGGAACACGATATCAATTTGATTATTTCTACCGACCACGGTACCATCCGGGTCAATCAGCCTTCTAAGGTCGTTGGCGACCGCGAGACCACCACGAATCTGCGCTATAAGGTAGGCCGTAACCTGCAATACCAGCGTAAGGATGTACTCGAAGTACGGGATCCTAAAAAAGGCGGCTTACCCCGACCCAATGTGAGTTCGACCTTTATCTTTGCCAAGGAAGATAAGTTCTTCCTCTATCCCAATAACTATAATTATTACAATAACTACTATAAAAACACCTTCCAGCACGGTGGTATCTCCCTGGAGGAGATGATCTGCCCGGTGATTACACTGGAGACAAAATAAGAGGAGAACGGAACCGCTCCCCTCTTATACACGCCAGCCTATTCTTTTTCCTTCAACATTCGCTCTAGGCGATTAAGGCGATCTTCCTGCCTGGCCAGTTTATCCTCCAACTTTTGGATATACTGCTGCTGCGTTTCTAGCAATTGCCGGGTAGAATCCGTACTTCTGCTTTGTTTTTCTATATTTTGCAGCTCAGCTGTCAGTTCGCTAATACTGGCATCCTGCTGCTTCAACACGGTCTGTAATTCCTGAATAGCCTGGATGGCGACCACCCCAAAGCCACTGTAGTTGATACCGTACAGATCATCGGAAGGAATATATTCGACCAATTCCGGAAACACCTTTTGTACTTCCTGAGCAATAAAGCCGAAGGTACGGCTTTGAGACTGATCTGAACGATATTGGTAGCTGGTCGGTCTTAGTTTAGCAACTTTAGTTAGTACGGGCTCTAATTGAACTACGTTCTTTTTCAGACGAGCATCTGAGCCCTGGATGTATGCGCCATTGGTGGCGCTAATTGCCGCGCGTAAGCTACCGCCGTAATGAAAACGTAAGCCGAAACCATGCGTAATATCCCAATCCTGATTCGCCGTACCATCTACGAAGCGCAGTCCCGTTCCTACCTGTTGGCTTGCTTGATTGATAGTCAGTCGGGCGCTGGGGCTAAAAGTGTTGACCCCTACATTTCCATTACCCCTGACGGTTAATATATCGCGACCGACATTGCCATCCCTGAAAAAAATATTCATCCGGGAGTTCGCAGGCTCTTCAGCAGCCTGGCCGGCGATGTGCCAGAAATTATTATTCTGCGTATTGTTAAATTCCAGTCGGGAATAGTCGTCTTGATCTTCCGTCAGCCGAAGTTGAGGCTTGCTAAGGTTACTATTCAAGCGCACATCAATCCCCCCCAGGGTCTCCAAAGCAAGTCCGGAATCATTGTGCAACTGGGCAGCGGGGGTATTGACCGCATCATTATCAATGTGCAAGCCAGATTGCGGACTATCTTCCGATAAAGAGACGTATAGTTTACTGCCTGGATCTAGTGGTGTCTTTGAAAAAGCCGCATCGGCAATAGATAGTCCCGCCGCCTGAATCCCCCCGTAGAACCAATGCATACCTCCCAGGCCGGACGGACTGTTTACCTGGTTAGAAATAACCGTGTACAGCGGGTTCAGGGAAGCCCCACCCCCATTGTCGGCAATAAAGAGCTCCTGCATACTAAATTGGGCATCACCGTCTCCATCTTTTGAGGTTTCCAGCGTAATACCGTGATCTGCATTTTCTGTATTTAGTTCGAGCGACAAGGAAGCACCACTAGTAGAAGCATTGTCCTCACCACTGATCTTCATCCTACCGGTAAATCGATGCTCTGAAATACCGCTGGGAAATACTTTGGCGGTATGCAGTTGATTGGGTAAAAAGAAAATGGGGGCATTTGCCGTATCGTAATCTACCTGAGCCAGACTGAGTTCCGTAATTTGGGTAGACGGATCGTAAGTTGCCGAATAGCGCATCGTTTTAGCTACGTTCCCCTCCGCTGCGGGGAAGAAACTGAGGCTAGAAAAACCGGCATCGCGGCCTTCAATCGTCAGGCTGTTGTCCATCTGGGCATTGCCCGTCCAGCGGTGGGTGAACATTCGATTCCCCTGCACCGCTCGTGTACTCAATTCATAAGCCGGCATTTTATTTTCAAAGTCGGCATTACCTACCAAAAAATTGTAGTCGTACAGGCCCAGTTTGATTTCCTCCAGATCGGACAGGTCTGCTTCCCAAAGCCAACCCCGGTAGCTATCAATCCCTTCAAACTGTCGAAAAGCCAGGCTACTGATACCATTGCTATTCTCCCCGTTTAAACTCAAGCGGGTCTTCTTATTATCCACGATTTCTACCTTATCGAGTGGGCTTTCCGTTCCCAGACCAACCCGTCCGGTAGTCGTCACCAATGCCGCTCTACCATTGGGGGTCGTTCTGAATAAGGCGCCGATTCCACCAGCGTCATTTACTCCAGTAACTCCGTAACCAGTAGCCGATTCGGATATCCCAAATACGCCCGAAAGGAAACTATTGGTACTAATACCCAGTACGCCACTGGCGGCATTTCCCATACCGATAAGTCCGGCATTATTATTGGGTAACTCAACCGCTCCAACCGTACCCGCCAGGCCATACCGACCATTAGGAAAATTATTCTGCACGTGAAAAGCGGCTTTATTCACACTGGTTTCGCCAAAATAAGGTAGACTTAGGCTTCCGCCCAAACCACTCAAATCAACAGGGGTCGCTACTCCGCTAATGGAAAGATCCGTTCCGGACAGATTAAGGCTTTGGATTTCATTGGTTGGATCGGCATCCGCATCATCGGCATTGCTAACCGTTTCGGCATGTAAAGCGTAGGGGACTGACAAAAGGCGACTCTTTCCCAGGTCAATAAAGTTGTTAGAGCCATTGGCGTCTAATTTCACCTGCAGGGAGTACTGTTCGTTGGCCCAATCCAGCACACTGAAATCTCCCTGGATTACCGTCCCTTCCCCGACATTCACAGAGAAAACCCCCTGGGGGGAGGTGAAAATGGTATGCTGCTCTTCGTAAATCAGGGGCGGATTCACACTCCCATCCTCTTCCAGGATAAGAAAACGGACTTGAATGGCCTGACTACTATAAATTGTGCCACTGGCATCCCGGGCTACGCCCTGAAATTTAAAAGAGGAGGGCGCTTGTGCACTCAACTTCATGCTGAGTAAAAAGGTGAGTAATAAAAATAGGTATAACGGTTTCATGGTAAATGGATTTTAAGAATAAAGAGTGGATGAAGGTGCACAGAGATTGGGCTGGCATTCTGTCTTGACTAAGGCAAAACACAGACCAGGCAGTGGGCCGGAGACCAAAACCAAAAAATAAGATAGCACCCTATGCTGTTGACTCTTTCTTAGTTCTGGTTAATAAAAAGTTTTCTGCTGGCCGTTCGCCCGATTTGATCTCGTACGGTAATCAAATAAATGCCCGCCTTTAAGGAGGGTAAGTCCAATCGCTGACTGGCAGCGGTGGAAGTACCCCTTAATAATTGTCGGCCCAGGATATCTTGCAGCTCGTAAACCCAGGTATCTTCAAAGTTGGTTTCCAGCTGCAAAAAATAAGCCGTCGGATTGGGAAAGACCCGCCAGTCGGAAGGCGGAATATGGACCGGAGAAATCCCCACAGTCATATCGAGCTGAGCTTGCTGAAAGCCCTGCTGGATACTTGGTCCGTCCTGTAAATATTCGGTGGTCAGTTCTCCAAGGGTCCAGCTTAGACTCTGCCCCTCGGTGCTTACCTGGTAATCCCCCCCCGGGGCGATCACCGATCGAGAAAGGTTTTGCGCGAAAGCGCTACTGCCCAGGATGAGGAAAAGGAAAAAAAAGGAAATGCGCATAATATCGGTTTTATGGAATGAATAGGATTCTCTCTATTTAGTGTGTTCTGTGGAGAAAACATGACCGGAAGGATGATTATTTTTGAATTTTCAGGGAGAGAACTGGCCATCTACCGCTTCTTCAAAACATGATGAGCGGAGCAGAGAAATCAAAAATCGGGAGCAATTAATAATTAACAAGGATACCTGGGGAGACTAATCTCTCATCAAATAGGCCTGAATTTCCGGATGTTTTTCCCAGAAATCTTCAAGCCGACTGTTATTGACTACAAAAGTCAACCGGCGACCCAGACTTCCTTTGGCTTTTAGCTTAAGCGAGCCCACCGTAAAAAAGCCAAAGCGACTTACTTGCAAAGATTCTACACTATCCAGGCTGTATTGAATATGCTTGAAGTAATTAGTGACATAAACCTCGTCTGGTCCTAACTCCACGCGTACCAGGCGCAGAAGTGTAAAACCAAACATCAGAATCCCGGATAAATAGAAAATAACGACCCCTATCTTAAAGTACAGGGCTGGAATATTTCCGACATAACTGTAAGTGGATAATAAGGACGCCAGGGTAAAGCCTCCAAAGAAGACCAGCCAAAAGACGGGTACAAAAAACTTCAAAAAAAGCGTAAGATTACTCGAAACTCTTTCCATCAAAACTCTTTTATTGACCAGATTCCCACTTGGCCTTTTCTTTCTTTTCAACCCGACGCGAGACGTAGATACTCAGTTCGTACAGTACAAATAATGGTATACCGATCAAAAACTGGGTTACTACATCGGGTGGGGTAATTAGCGCCGCCAGGATTAATACAGCGACGATGGCGTGCCGACGGTATTTCTTCATCACCGCTGGGGTTAACAAGCCAATCTTAGATAAGAAATATACTACGATCGGCAATTCAAAGATAATACCGGCGGGGGCGGTAAACATTACCATGTAGGTAACAAAGGAGGAAATCGTCGGAGCATTCGTCACCCCGGGAATATAGTACCCCCCGAGGAAGTTGATGGCAAAGGGCGAAATAATAAAGTAGCCAAATAAAACCCCCATCATAAAAAGGAAGGAACAAATCGCAACGATCCCCCGCGTAGCACTGCGCTCATTTTTATATAATCCGGGCTTAATGAAAATCCAGACCTGATAAAAAACGTAGGGAAAGGCGACGAAAAATCCCCCGACAAAACACACCTTAATACTCATGATAAAGGACTCCGCAAAGCCCACGGCGATCTTTTCAAATTCCGGCGGGGTAAAACACATAGAACTTCCCAGACCAAGCTGCTCCGAAAGGTTACAGATCACGCGGTAGGAAATGAAATCGTCATGCGTTGGACCAAAAACAATATTCTCGAAAAACCAGTTCTTAAACAGAAACAAAACGATCCCCATAATCGTGATCGCCGCCAACGATTTGAGTATGTGCCAACGCAATTCCTCTAAATGGTCCAGAAAAGACATTTCCTTAGCCTCTCCCAGCTTCTGATCGTACTTATCAATATCGACTTGATCCAAAGGCATATTTCGATTTTTTTAGGCAAGGAACGCAAAGGCTTTTTACGGAAGGCCAGGGCTCCACTTGCAAAGCTCAAATTTAACACCAATATTAATGCAAAGCAACAAAGCCTGATAATTGTTTGGGCAGGAGAGGACAACTGTCGACCATTCCTAATTTTTTATCGAATAAATCTACCCTATCGAGTGACATCTACCTTGCTTTACGTATCAACCTTGTGTAAAATTCCTTACTTTTGCGGTTTATCCTGAAATTATCACCCGCAAATTTTGTAAGTAACGAGGATAACAGTAAAAAACAAAGACATTGGATTTACTCTATTATAGTTTATTATTTGTGGTCAGTCTGGCGGTATTATTGAAAGCCTCCGACTGGTTCATCGATTCGGCCGAGCGCATCGGGTTATCCCTGGGCATATCCCCTTTTATCATTGGGGTAACCATTGTCGCTTTTGGTACCTCCCTGCCAGAGTTGGCCGCCTCTATCGTCGCCGTGCTGAAAGATGAGTCTGAGCTCGTCGTCAGTAATGTCGTTGGTTCCAACATCACCAATATTGCGCTGGTATTGGGCCTGACCGCGATGGTCGTCAAAAGAATAGATCTGGATTACAACATCTGGCACATCGACATGCCCTATCTCTGGGGCTCCGCTTTCATTCTCTATTTTGTTTTGCAAGACCAACACGTCAGTATCGCGGAAGCCATTATTTTTCTGATTGGTATCGTTGTTTTCCTCGTCTATTCTATGGGTTCGAATGTTCCCAGCGAAGACGAACGCCTGAAGGTCAACTGGAAGCACTATGCCTTACTTATTGTTGGTGGGGTGTTGGTGGCTGCGGGTGCCGAGTGGACGATTCGGGGAATTAAAGGCCTATCCGTCATTGCCGGTATTAATAGTGAAATCATTGGTTTGTCGGCGGTAGCCCTGGGCACCTCTCTGCCCGAAGTGATCGTCAGTTTGAACGCGGCACGTAAGGGTAAAGCCAGTATTGCCATCGGTAATGTTCTCGGCTCCAATATCTTTAACACCTATGTCGTTATGAGTATTCCGGCGCTGATCGGGCCCCTGGAAATCCCCGATAAGATCAACAGCTATTTCCTGCCCCTCATGGTCGTTATGACCCTGATGTTCGGGATTATATCCAACAATAAAAAGATTACGCGCTGGGAAGGCGCGGTGCTGCTGATGTTTTATGGTTTATTCTTTATTGAACTCATCAGCTCTGCGATTAGTTAACTATAAAAACAACAAGCTATGTTTGGTAATTTAGAAGAAATGCAAAAAGAAATGCGTGAAAAGCTTTCGGCCATTAAAGTAGAAGCCGAAGCGGGCGGTGGCGCCATCAAAATTGAAGCCAACGCGGCACGTCAAATTACGAATATAAAAATCGACCCGGAATTCCTCAAGGATGCCGAAGCCGAAGAGGTAGAAGACCTGATGCTGGTCGCCTTAAATAATGTCCTTGCCTCTGCCGCCGATCAGGAAGCAGCGCATTCTCAGGAAATGATCCAAAAAATGATGCCCGGCGGAATGGGTGGACTGTCTAATTTATTTGGTTAGTACAGAATATACGTTTTGGAAAGACGCTGCGTTATTTACACAGCGTCTTAAATCAGTATAGAACCTATGAAAATTCTACTCCCGGCCTTTTTAGTGATCATAACCAGCTTAATGGCTTACAGTCAACCCAGCAGCGGCCTGATTGCTTATTATCAGTTCGAGAACGATCTCACTGATTCCCAGGGTAATGTTATCAACGAAGGTATTCCACTGGATGAGCCCAGCTACGGCTGCGGTATTACCGGCCAATCACTAAACTTCAATGGAGGCACCGATGAAGTCCGCTTCGACGGACAGGTTAGAGAGGGCTTTAACACCACCAATAACTTCACCCTTAGCCTTTACTTTAAAGCCAATACCAATAGCGGGGAGATGTACCTCATCTCGAAAAGTAGAACCAATTGCGAAGAACAAAACGTTTTCTTCATCAAGTATCAGGCGCTCTCCAGAACGATTAATGTATTCCTTAAAGAAGAAGATAACCGGGAGATCAATATTATCGCCCAGCTGTCGAATAATGCTTGTTGGCATCATCTGGTGGTTACCCGAAACGGAGGTACCGTACGCGTTTATGGCGACGGACGCTTCCTGCGCGAAGAAAGCACCATCGGTCGTATCGACCTGGCCAACGAAGGAAATCTGGTGCTGGGCGCCAGCGATTGTGCTCGTCAGAACGAATTGCCTTTCAATGGCGTCATGGATGAGCTAAGGGTCTATAATCGGGGGCTATCGGAAGATGAGATCCGAGAACTCTACGTGGCTCCCGAACGTATTGCCACGCGGGATACCGTTGTTTTCCTGGGTAATCCCGTGCAAATGTCTCTGACGGCTAACTGCGCCAACCGCTTCGAATGGTTTCCCAGCAGCGGCGTCAGTCAGACCAATGCCCCTAATCCGGAAATTACGCCTTTCGCTCAGGGCGACAACTTCTATTCCGTACAGCTGACAGATGCCAGCTCGGGATGCGTAGCCAGCGACTCCATAAGGATTACGGTCGTTGACCCCACTACACTGGATTGCTCAGAGGTCTATCTACCCAACGTTTTTACCCCCAATAATGACGGAGTCAACGATACCTACGGCATTAGCAACCCTTATGCTATTCAGGAGCTGATCTCCTTCGAAATTTTTGACCGTTGGGGCAGTCGGGTATTTGCCACGGGGGATCCCTTCAACCGCTGGGATGGTACTTACCGAAGCAAAAAAGTCAACCCGGGCGTCCTCCAGTATAAGGTCCGTTATACCTGCCGGGGTGAAGAACAAGAGCGTTTTGGCACTCTGATGGTCATGCGGTAGAGTCATGTGGTCGCACCACATGACCACACGACCACATGACTACTGCCCTGCCAGGAAGACCGCATTACTAAACAAGAAATGCCCCTGGTGCCAAAAAGCCCGGTACAGCGGATTATCTACCATATAAATCACCGCTCCGCGGCCCTGATCTTCGACGCCGAATACCAAGGTGTTTTTTACCGCTTCCCCGGCGCGATGGCCTACAAAACCGTGCGAATAAAGATTTTCTCCAATACGGCCAACGTTCCAGACATTATCCTGAAACGGATAGGCGCCCGTACCCGTTTTCAATGTGAAATAATGGTCTCCCAAACCGAAAGCCAGCGGATGGGTCTCATCCAGCGTCACTTTAAATATTGCCCCAGGAATTGCATAAGCGGCGTAGCGTCGGCTTTGTCCTCCAAAAGGCTCCGGCTCGGCCGTGTCTTCCATAGCCGTGCGATCAGCTCCGTTATCCGTCTGATCCTGCAGACGAAAGCCTTTCTCGCCTTGTAAAGCATCAATGGCTCTTCCGATGGCAATTACTCTACCGCCATCACGTGTCCAGTCCAATAAACTGTTCATGGTGCTTTCGCCAAAACGGTAGCGACCTTCCGGCATAATCAGCAGATTAAAATCATCCATGGGGATACGTCCCAATTGGTCCGCATCAATAATGGTATGTGGATAATCCAATACGTTCTCTAGGTAATACCAGACTTGCCCAAAGCTCTGACTGGAGGTCTGCTCACCCGATAAGACCAGTATCTTCGGAATCTTGATATACACGTAGTTGCCGGAACCAAAATCACTACCCGTCTGTGCGAAGCCCGTCTTCACCGCTTCGATCTCCTGTTGGAATTCAGTGGCCAGCTCCGCAACGGCAGCGTCAAAAGAGGGGCCCATTTTTCGGTTATCCGCCCGGGTAAGAACAATGGTACCGGCCGGGTAAGATTTATCTTCTATCTCAAAACCTTCCTGTGCATAACGCGCCTTAATTCCCTTTTTATTCAGAGCAGCCAAAAACTGTGCATTTTGTAAAGCTCGCCAGGAAGCCAGATAGGCGTAGGCATTGTCGACTTCGTTCACATTATTGGAGACTTCCGGCAACTGATACTCGCCAGTCGGCAAAAAACGCTGGGTGCTGGCGTAAGCTTCCAGACCGTAGGCATAGGGTAGCGACCAGGCCGTAATATCATAGGTCAGAGAATCTTCCACGTAGGTTTCCGGCTCTAGCAAAATCTGCGTAAGCATGGCCTTCGGTTGAAAAGCCGTAATGACTAAGTCATTCTCCCCTATGGATAGATTCGTGTCTTCGCCATTCTGATAGTTATAAGCACTGAACCGTCCGGTCTTGCCCGACCGACCGTACTGAATACCATTCTTATCCAGGACTCCGAGAAAAGCCCGTAGGCGCTCCGGTGGATTATCCCCCTTGATAACAAAGGTCTTAAAATCTCCCGGTGGGTTATTCGTCGTTTCTTCGTAGAATTTGACAAAATTTTCGACGACTTCACTGGCATTTTTTGCCGTAATCTCTACCGTCGAAAGCCCCGTGGTCACGTGGTGGCTAACGCGATCTTTTAGCGTCAGCGTATCGCCATTTTCCATGAGGACACCCCGGCCTGCACGACCACTTCCCCCCTGCTCGTAGGTCATACCAATGGCGCCATTATAGGTAGGGTAAGTATCGCCGTAGCTTGGATAGAGCAAATCAAAGCGCTCGCGGGTGAAGTAAAGCCACCCCTTCTCGTCAAAATATTTAGCGTGATTTTTTCCAATTGTATACTGAAAATCTCGTTGCCACTGGCGGATATATTCGTGATAGGGTTTTGCCGCCGGAGCAAAGTAATAAGGGCTGTTGATTCCCTGCTCGTGAAAGTCAACGTGAATATGCGGCAACCAGGAATTGTACTTTTCCATGCGTTGTTGCGATTCGATTTGGGTCTGCCAGGCCCAGTCGCGATTCAAATCAAAGAAGTAATGATTGGTGCGGCCGCCGGGCCAGGGTTCCCGGTGGGAACGCGCGTAGGGACGGGGATCATTGTATTTACCCGCGACGCGACGGTACCAGTGCGAATAGCGAGCGTAACCGTCCGGATTAATGCTGGGATCAAAAAGGATGACCACACTTTCCAACCATTCCTGCACCTCCCTGTTTTCTGGATTGCCCAGGTGATACAATAAGGGAATGGAACTTTCCGGTCCCGCCGTTTCGTTGCCGTGCACCCCGAAACTCAGCCATACGATAGCAATATCATCCAACTCGGGATCCGTTTCTCCAGCCAGAAGACCGGCCCGGCGCAGATTGTTTTCGCGAATGGCTTCGATACGGGCCAGGTTTTCCTCCGAAGCAATGGTCAGTAATTGTAATGGCCGTTTCTCATTCGTCCAACCGTATTGACTCCAGGTGACTAGTGGACTATTTTCGGCAACGTGACGGGCATAATCCGCCAGCATATAGTGTGGGGTAAATTGTTCCCCGTTTTTGTGGGGAAGGAAATCGTCGGGTGACTGCAGCTGGCTGTAGCCTAAAACAGTGCTTAGCAAAAAAATCACGATTAGGTAAAGCGGTCTTATCATAAGTCCAGTTTGTATTAGTTTTTGAATTGATCCGGGAAAATACGGAAATTCGCGGAATAAGCGGGTTCACCTAAAAAACAAAAAAACAGCAAACGAAAATGCTTTTCATTTGTATTCCCCTGTAGAACCGATAGTGAAAACGTAAAAGATATCCATGCACGATATTGAGCCACATTTTAAATGGAGAAACGAATACCTGTCTACCGAAGATGAGCATTTGCCCTTCTACGGAAAGGAGCATAGTGAATTTCACTTTACCAATAAAGTCTACAATTATTTCATACATCCCCAGTGGGATGAGTTCGGCTCCCCGACCTTGTACCTCAAAGTCATTTATGCCGACTACGATACTGGTTTTGCCATCATTGAGCTAATTGGTGAGTGGAATGATGCCCTGCATAACGATGTGATGTTCCTGAAACGCGAAGTGGTCGACCACCTGATTGACGGAGGTATCAGCAAGTTCATTCTGATTTGCGAAAATGTATTGAATTTTCACGCCAGTGATGATTGCTATTACGAGGAATGGAGCGAAGACATTGCCGACGAGCTGGGCTGGATTTGCCTGCTGAACACTTTAGATCACGTAGAAGAGGAGATGCGTTCGCAACGAATCCATCACTACGTCACCATGGGCCCTCCCTTTAACAATGTCAACTGGCGCAAGCACAAACCCAAAAATGTCTGTCTGATTATTGAAAAGATGGTGGAGGGCATGACGCCTCTGTTGGGGGAAGAGTGATGCTGCTTCTCCTACTGATAACCAAAGTGCTTCAATAAGCGGTCATCATCACGCCAGTTGTCTTTCACCTTGACGTGTAGTTCGAGGAAGACCTTCTGCTCCAGCCATTTTTCCAGCGATTTGCGAGCGACCGTACCCAGGCGCTTGATTGCGCTACCGCCTTTACCAATAATAATGGCTTTCTGACTCTGTCGGGCCACGAATATCTCCGCTCCAATCCGCACCAGGGGTTCACCGCTTTTGGTCTCCGTCTCTTTGAAAGACTGTACGATCACCTCCACGGAGTAGGGCACCTCCTGGTGATACAACTCCAGGACTTTTTCGCGAATGATTTCCGAAACAAAAAAGCGCTCTGGTCGGTCCGTTAATTGATCTTTGGGATAGAAGACCGGGCCTTCCGGCAAATAGCGCAGGATTTGCTCCAGCAGAGTATCCGTATTGGCTTTGTGCAGGGCCGCAGTCGGAATAATTTCTTTAAAATCCAGTCGTTCGTTCCACCATTGAATCAACTCTAGTACACGAGCGGACTCTACTTTATCCGTCTTATTAATCACCAGAAATAAAGGGGCTTCGATGGCGCGCAAACGGTCAAAGATGGGATCTTCGGGATCGTAGTTTTCTTCTACGGTGGTTACAAAAATCATCAGATCAGCATCCTCAAAAGTAGAATTGACGAAGGCATTCATCACCTCCTGCATCTTATACCCCGGGTCTTCGATAATACCGGGCGTGTCCGAAAAAACGATCTGGTAGTCTTCATCCGAAAGAATACCGATAATCCGATGCCGGGTGGTCTGGGGCTTATTGGTGATAATAGACATACGCTCTCCTACCAGGGCGTTCATGAGGGTAGACTTCCCCACGTTGGGTTTACCAATGATATTTACGAATCCTGATTTATGCATTTCTTTTGGTGAATCGTCGATTTTTTATAATAAGTAGAAAGGTAAGGATTATATAGCATAAAAGCAGTTACTCCCCGAGGTTTTCCGTACTTTTGCAGATACAGAAAAGACAAAGAAGAAGATGAGCAATACGATTGTTGCAGTGGTGGGAAGGCCAAACGTTGGAAAATCCACTTTTTATAACCGATTAATTGGCGAGCGCCAGGCGATAATTGATGATATCAGTGGTGTCACACGGGATCGTCAGTATGGAAATACCTTTTGGAATGGTAAAAACTTCACCGTCGTTGATACGGGAGGTTTCGTCAAAAACTCCGAAGATGTATTTGAGTCGGCGATTCGCTCTCAGGTACGAATCGCGATTGACGAAGCGGCAGTAATCATCTTTATGGTGGATGTCACCACGGGTATCACCGACCTGGATGAAGAGGTTGCTAATATGCTACGTAAGTCCGACAAACCCGTTTTACTAGCCGTCAACAAAGTTGACAACAGTCAGCGGATGTTTGAAGCCAATGAATTTTGGAGTCTCGGTTTTGAGGATACCTTCTTTCTCTCCTCTCTTACCGGGAGTGGAACGGGTGATTTACTCGACGTGGTAGTTGAAAAACTACCCGAAGAAGTAGAGCCGGAAGAAGACGCCCTACCCAAATTTGCCATCGTAGGACAACCCAACGTAGGTAAATCCTCCCTGACGAATGCACTGCTGGGTAAGGATCGAAATATCGTTACCGACGTGGCGGGAACCACCCGCGATTCCATTCATACTCACTATAATCAATTTGGTAAAGAATTCATCCTGGTGGATACTGCCGGTATCCGCAAGAAGGGCAAGGTCCACGAAAACCTGGAATTCTATTCCGTCATGCGGGCCATTAAATCCATCGAGGATGCTGATATCTGTATCCTCATGATCGATGCCCAAACCGGGGTAGAATCACAGGATTTGGCCATTCTGCGCATTGCGCAGAAGCGTAACAAAGGAATTGTTATCCTGGTCAACAAGTGGGATTTGGTGGAAAAAGAGACCAATACCGCCAAAGAATATAAAGCCGAGATCTTGCGCCGAATTGCGCCCTTTACGGATGTACCGGTGGTCTTCGTTTCTGCTCTGACTAAGCAACGGATCTTTAAAGCCATGGACGCCGCCCTGGAGGTTTACGAAAACCGTAACCGCCGGATTAAGACCTCACGCCTCAATGAAGTCATGCAGGAAGCTATGGAGCGGTACAGCCCTCCAACTTACCGGGGTAAGTATATCAAGATCAAGTACGTGACGCAGTTACCTACCTACTATCCGGCCTTTGCCTTCTTCTGTAATTATCCGAAGCACATAAAGGAGGGCTATAGGAATTACCTGGAGAACCAGCTTCGGGAACATTTTGATTTTACCGGTGTACCCATCGGTGTATTTTTTAGAAAAAAATAATTTCGTTCATGCCCTTTCTACCGACTGGCATCCCCGACTTACAAATCTTCGAACCCAGCGTATGGGAAGATGACCGGGGCTACTTCTTTGAAGCCTTTAATGAAAAGACCTTTGCCAAAGCCGGTATTACCCGCCCCTTTGTACAAGACAATCAGGCCCGGTCTACCTACGGGGTACTGCGGGGGCTCCATTACCAGCTGGCGCCCTTTGCCCAGGCCAAACTGGTGCGGGTATTGGAAGGGGAAGTACTGGATGTAGCCCTTGATCTGAGGCCCGACTCCCCTACTTATGGCCAGCATTATTCGATCTTGCTTAGCGCAAAAAACAAGAAGCAGCTATACGTCCCCAGAGGATTTGGCCACGGCTACGTCGTTCTATCCCAAACGGCGGAGTTCTTTTACAAATGCGATAATTTTTATTCCAAAGCACACGAAGGAGGGATTATTTATAATGATCCACAGCTAAATATTGACTGGCAGATCGATACGGCCGATGTCCTACTCTCGGGTAAGGACAGGGAATTGCCTCCATTGGGTCGCCACCGAAAAAAACTGTGATGAGTAAAAAAATTCTAGTTACGGGGGCATCCGGGCAAGTTGGTCAAGCCCTGCAAGTATTGGCACAGCAACATCGTGATTTAACCTTTCTATTTACCAATCGCCATCAACTGGATATTAGACAGGAAGATCAGGTCAGCTCCTTTTTTGATGCGCAACAACCGGATGTCTGCATCAACTGTGCCGCATACACGGCCGTAGATAAGGCAGAGACGGATCAGGACAGTGCTTTGCTCCTCAACGACCGGGCCGTTGGTTTTTTGGCGAAAGCCTGCCAGGAAAACCAAAGCCACTTGCTGCATATTTCTTCCGACTACGTATACCACAATAGTCTTAACCGTCCTTTGCGCGAAACCGACCCTTGTCAACCCCAGAGTATTTATGCCAAAAGCAAATTGGCCGGAGACGAACGCGCCCTGCGCCTCCATCCCCAAACGCACATTCTGCGTACTTCCTGGGTATATAGCCCCTGGGGGAATAATTTTGTGAAGACCATGTTGCGGTTAGGTCGGGAGCGGGAACAGATAAGGGTTGTCTACGATCAGATTGGCGCCCCTACTTATGCCCCGGATATTGCGGAGGCCTTACTTCAATTTATCACCCATCCGGGCGCCCCTGCGGGCATCTACAATTTCGCCAATGCCGGTGTGGCTTCCTGGTACGATTTTGCGAAAGCGATCTTCGATATGGCTGAGATCAACTGCCAGGTGACCCCTATTCCCAGCAGTGCCTATCCCACCCCAGCCAAACGACCGCATTACAGCTTGCTCGACACACAAAAAATAGTCGACGCACTGGGAATGGAAATCTCGCACTGGAGAGATCGTTTGCGCCAATGCCTGAAGGAAATGTAAGCCAAATGACGAAAATCATAAGGCTTATTCCCCCATTGAACAATTAGATTATCGGTAGAATTGTTACTTTACAGTAATCCCTTTCAACAAAAAAGGCGTTATATACTTGCACTTCCAATTAATTTTGCATCCATGCCAAATAAAATATTACTTTTTGTACTCGTTCTGCTCTTAGGGAGTAGCATTCCGGCCCTGGCTACCCACAACCGCGCGGGCGACATCTCCATAGAGCAAGTAGGCGACTGCACCAATAGCCTCACGATCAAAGCCACCATCATTACTTATACCAAGGCCTCCAGTTTTCAGGCCGACCGGGACACGCTGACCATCTGCTGGGGAGATGGCACCTGCCAGCGGGTCGATCGCCAAAACGGTCCGATTATTGGTGCCGAGGGACCTTTCCCCCAGGGGGAAATACTGGAAAATGATATTAAAAAAAATATTTACGTTGCCTTCCACACCTATCCGGCCCGGGCTACCTACAAGGTGTCCATGACCGACCCCAACCGAAACGGTGGTATTTTGAATGTCAATTTCCCCAACTCCGAAATGATCCGGTTCCATCTGGAGACGACCTATACCTTCCCCAATCCTCAATTTCAGGGCTGCAATAACACACCGGTATTATTACAACCCCCCATTGATGATGCCTGTGTAGGGCAACCTTTCACCCACAACCCTAATGCCTACGACGTAGATGGTGACAGCCTCTCTTACGAATTTATAGTGCCCCTGCAAGGGCCCGGTAGTCAGGTACCCAATTACCAATTCCCTAATCAGATCAATCCCAGCCCCAGCAATAATCTGACGATTAACCCCATTACGGGCGATATCCTCTGGGATGCCCCACAACGGGCAGGCGAATACAATCTGGCCATGATTATTATTGAGTGGCGAGATGGCTTCCCATTGGATACCATCGTACGAGATATGCAGATCAACGTTCGAGACTGCGATAATCTTCCTCCGGAAGTAGAAACCCCCTTCGAGGAAATATGCGTGGTGGCCGGTCAGGTGCTGACCTTTAACGTAAGTGCTACGGCACCACTGGACGAGATGAGTCAGCGGGTCAGATTAACGGCCCTGGGTGGTCCTTTTGAAGTAGAAAATGATCCCGCCCAGCTTTTACCCAATGACAGTTTATTCCTTGATGATCCCAATCAAAAAATCTTCCGCTGGCAGACGAACTGTGAGCATATATCTGATGGTTATTACAGTGTAGTTTTTAAAGCCACGGATAACTTTCCGGCGGCTCTATCTACCCTTAAGACCGTTCGAATTAAAGTGGTGGGTCCGCCGCCGCAGGATGTCGTTGCCGAACCAATTCCGGGTGCCATTAATGTTACCTGGGAGCTACCCTACGCCTGTGATTCGGTAGCCGATAACTATTTCCAGGGCTTCACGGTCTGGCGAAGAGTGGGCCCTAATAACTTTCTGATTGACACCTGTGAGACGGGACTGGAAGGCAGAGGTTACGAAAAACTGACGACCTTTAGTATTATCCAGCAAGCCGACGGGCGTTATTTTTACCGGGACGAAGACATAGTACAGGGACGTACCTATTGCTACCGCATCGTAGCGGAGTTTGCCCAGACCACTCCCGGGGGCAGTTTTGCTTATAATTTCGTAGAAAGTTTGCCCTCAGAGCAAGGTTGTGTACGCATTAGACGCGATGTGCCCTATATTACCAAAGCAGATGTGCTGAGTACGGCAGCAGATACAGGAAGGGTTGAAGTCTGTTTTGTCCCCCCCATTGCTGACAATCTCGACACTTTGGTAAATCCCGGACCCTATACTTATCGGATCTTGCGTGCCGAAGGGATTAATCCAGGAGATGCGGCTTTTAGTGACACTGGCTTTGAAGTACAGACAGAAAGCCTGGAACTAGACACCACCTACTGCTTTATCGATCAAGGGTTGAATACCCTCGGTACGGCCTACAGCTACAAGGTAGAATTTTATATCGACGGAGAAACAGAGGATATTTTTGCGACCACGGATGCCGCTTCTACGGTTTTTCTGGGGGTAACACCGGGCAATCAACAAAACCAGTTATCCTGGTCCTTTTTTGTACCCTGGAATAATACCAATTATTTGGTCTTGCGCCAAAATGCCAGTGGTGGCTTTGACACCCTGAGCACAACAACTAATACCAACTTTCTGGATACCAGCCTGGTGAATGGGATCGAATATTGTTATAAAATTCAAGCTCAGGGCACTTATGGGGTAGATAACCTACCTAACCGTATCATTAACCGGTCCCAAATTGCCTGCGGTGTACCTTTTGATAATGAGCCTCCCTGTCCACCTGAATTAGTGGTTGACGATATTTGTGACGAGGCCATCGATTGTACCAATCCCAATAATTTAATCAACCGTCTCAGCTGGAGTAATCCTAATCTTTTTTGCGAAAGCACGGATACACGCGCTTATCAGGTATACTATGCCTCAGATTTGGAAAGCAGCCTTGAACCTATTTTCCAAGTAGAGGGAGCCAGCAGGACCAACGCAGATCATATGCCAGACTTTGGTATCGCCGGTTGTTATGCCGTTACGGCCATTGATTCAGTGGGTAACGAAAGTATACTCAGCAATATCGTCTGCGTGGATAATTGCCCCCTCTACGAGCTTCCTAATGCCTTTACGCCCAACAATGATGGAAGCAACGATCTATTTGTCCCCTACCCCTATTGCTTTATTGCAAGCATTGAATTACAGGTGCTGAACCGCTGGGGACAGGTGGTCTTTACGACGACGGACCCCGACATTAACTGGGACGGTAGTAATCAAAACGGTGACGCACTGGAGGCGGGCACCTACGTCTATACTTGTCGGGTCTTTGAACAGCGGGTCGATGGTCCGCAGGAACAGCCGGAAATATTGCGCGGATATATTCAGTTAATTCGAGAATAATTATGAAGTTGTTTAAGAATTCCTGGTGAGATGATTGGTAACGGCTTGGAAGTCAAGACAAGGCTACTTTTTTTCTCGTAGCCATCCGCCTCAGGCGGACGAAGGGAAAAAAGAGCTGCCGTATTGGCTTTCAATGTGTTGCCAAGGGCTCAGTGAGGCGTTTTTAAACAACTTTTATCATAAGAAACGAAAAAACAAATGTTTACAGGAATTATTGAAACCACAGGTAAGGTAAAGCATATCCAAAAAGAAGGGAGCAATGTACATTTCCACATTAGCTCACCCATTACCCAGGAACTAAAAATTGACCAGAGTCTGGCGCATAATGGGGTTTGCCTGACCGTAGTGGCCATAGATGGCGACCAATACACAGTGACCGCCGTTAAAGAAACGCTGGAGCGGTCCAACCTGGGTGAAGTGCAAGCAGGCGACGCGATCAATCTGGAAAGAGCGATGATTAGCCAGGGCCGATTGGACGGACATATTGTGCAGGGGCACGTAGACGCTACGGGTACCTGTACAAAGGTGGAAGAAGTAGAGGGTAGCTGGTATTATACCTTCTCCTACCAGCCTACTCCTGAGCACCTGTTGGTGGATAAAGGCTCCATCTGTATTAATGGTGTAAGCCTGACCGTGGTTAATCCGGTAGATAATCAGTTTTCGGTCGCCATTATTCCTTATACCTACGAGCATACCAATTTCCACCTGCTCCAGCCCGGTGATCCGGTCAATCTGGAATTTGATATCCTGGGGAAATACATTGCTAAATACGCGGCACTATACGCCAAATAAAAAAAGCTTGACTTCCGGAGAAGTCAAGCTTTTTAATTTCTATCTATTACTATTCGTATTATTCCATAATGCGATCTTCTTCCATCTGTGCTCGGCGCGCGTCAATTCTCTCCTGTACCTCTTTCGAGTTTACGTACAGTCTGTTGAATTTACGCATACCCGTACCCGCCGGAATAGCCTTACCAACGATCACATTCTCTTTCAATCCGGCCAGGTAATCCATCTTAGCACCGATCGCGGCGGTACTCAAGACTTTAGTGGTCTCCTGGAAGGATGCAGCTGAAATCCAGCTATGTGTCCCCAGAGACGACTTGGTAATACCTTGTAAGATCGGGCTGGAAGTTGCCGGAATCGCATCGCGATACTGTACGATCTCCAGGTCTTGCCGCTTCAGCAAGGAATTCTCCTCACGGATTTGACGCAGCGTTACGAGCTGACCGATATGCAGATTTTTAGAATCTCCCGCATCTTCGATAACTTTCTTATCAAAAATCCAGTCATTCTGCTCCAGGAAGTCGTATTTCTCAACGGCTTCACCTTCCAGGAATACGGTATCCCCTGGGTCTTCGATCTGTACCCGACGCATCATTTGACGCACGATTACTTCGATGTGCTTATTATTGATCGTAATACCCTGCGAGCGGTAAACTTCCTGAATACCATTCACCAGGTATTGCTGAACGGCGAATGGCCCTTTGATATTCAGAATATCTTTGGGTGCCGTCGCTCCATCCGAAAGTGGCGTACCCGCCCGTACAAAGTCACCATCCTGTACCAGGATATGCTTAGACAAGCCGATGAGGTATTTACGGCGTTGACCGTCTTTAGCGGTTACCGCAACCTCACGGTTACCACGTTTGATCTTACCGAAGCTAACGACACCATCAATTTCTGATACCGTAGCCGGATTAGATGGGTTACGTGCTTCAAAGAGCTCGGTTACCCGTGGCAGACCACCGGTGATATCCTGGATACCTCCCAGTTTTCTTGGAATCTTGGCAATTTTCTCACCTGGCTTCAACTCCTTACCATCTTCAATAGAGATGTAGGAGCCCACTGGTAAGGTATAAGACTGCAAGCGCTCTCCATCGGGATCCATCACGTGGATCGTTGGGATTTTACGCTTATTCTTACTTTCAACGATCACTTTTTCGGCATACCCCGTCTGATCATCCCGCTCTACGCGGAAAGTGAGTCCTTCTTCGATCGATTCGAATTTCGCCACTCCACCGTACTCCGATATGATAACGGCGTTAAATGGATCCCACTCACAGATGAGTTCTCCTTTTTTGATCTTCTGACCATCCTTAACGTATAGAGTAGAACCATAAGGAATATGGTGCGATACGAACATTTTGCTCTTATCGGCCGCCATAATCCGAATCTCCCCCGTACGGGAAAGAACGATTTTTTCGTTGCCTTCGTCACCACCGTCAATGGTTTTCACCGAGTCAAATTCTAATACCCCTTCAAATTTGGAGCCAATAGAAGACTCATTTTTGGCAACCGAAGCAATACCACCCACGTGGAAGGTACGCAGTGTCAACTGGGTACCCGGCTCACCAATCGACTGAGCCGCTATGATACCCACGGCATCACCGTTTTCTGTGATACGACCCGTTGCCATGTTTTTACCGTAGCACTTGGAGCAGACCCCACGCTTAACATCACAGGTCAGTACCGAGCGGATATAAACCGTCTCAATACCTTCATTTTCGATGTATTCGGCATCTCGGGTATTAATATATTCTCCGGCTTTAACGATCACTTCATCCGTTACCGGGTGAGCAATATCGTAAAGTGCGTAGCGACCATTGATTTGAGAACTTAAGGACTCCACCACCTTATCGTTATCTTTCATCGCTGTGGTTTCCATACCACGTAGGGTACCACAGTCTTCTTCCATGATCACCACGTCTTGTGAAACATCCACCAGACGACGCGTCAGGTACCCCGCATCGGCGGTCTTCAATGCCGTATCGGCCAGACCTTTACGAGCACCGTGCGTAGAGATAAAGTACTCCAGTACAGAAAGTCCATCTACAAAGTTCGACAAGATGGGGTTTTCAATAACCGCACCTCCGGTATCACCTGATTTCCGGGGCTTGGCCATCAGACCACGCAACCCACAAAGCTGCTTAATTTGCTGCTTCGAACCACGTGCTCCGGAGTCCAACATCATATATACCGAGTTGAAACCTTGCTTGTGCTCGGCCAACTCTTTCATTAGTGTATCCGTAATATTATTATCGGCGTAAGTCCACTTATCAATGATTTGATTGTAACGCTCATTATTGGTGATCAGTCCCATATTATAGTTATCCCAAACTACATCCACCTCAGAAGTCGCTTCTTCGAGAATATCTGCTTTATTGGATGGGGTAATCAGATCTCCCAGGTTAAAGGACAATCCACCTTTAAAGGCCCACATAAACCCTAGATTCTTGATATCATCCAGGAAGTCGGCGGTAATCTTAAAGTTGGTCCGCTCGATCACGTTTCCAATTACGCGTTTCAGGTTCTTCTTGGTCAGCAGAACGTTTACGAAAGGAACACCTTTGGGGACATACTCATTAAAAAGTACTCTACCGGTCGTGGTTTCGATAACCTTCTTAACCAATTCTCCTTCATCGTTTTCTACCAGGGTACGCACCTTGATACTGGCGTGTAGATCCAGCTTACCTTCATTATAAGCAATCATTACTTCCTCAGCCGAGTAGAAAGTCATCCCTTCTCCCTGCACCTTAATTTCTTTAGTGGAAGTACGCTCCTTAGTAATGTAGTACAGCCCCAGTACCATATCCTGTGAAGGCAAAGTAATGGGAGTTCCGTTCTGAGGATTCAGCATATTGTGCGAAGACAACATCAGCATCTGTGCCTCCAGAATCGCAGCGTGACTCAGGGGTACGTGCACCGCCATTTGGTCACCGTCAAAGTCGGCATTAAAAGCACCACAAACCAGCGGGTGCAGCTGAATGGCCTTACCTTCAATCAGTCTGGGCTGAAAAGCCTGGATAGAAAGACGGTGCAGCGTTGGTGCCCGATTGAGCAGAATCGGGTGTCCTTTCAATATATTCTCCAGGATTTCCCAGATGACCGGATCTTTGCGATCAACCAGTTTTTTCGCCGATTTTACCGTTTTTACTACCCCGCGCTCAATCAACTTCCGAATAACGAAAGGCTTGAATAGCTCAGCGGCCATACCTTTCGGCAAACCACATTCGTGTAGCTTCAGGGTTGGACCAACCACAATAACGGAACGTCCGGAGTAATCTACCCGCTTACCCAGCAGGTTTTGGCGGAAACGCCCTTGCTTACCCTTCAGGATATCACTCAAAGACTTGAGTGGACGACCACCTTCCGCTTTCACAGCATTAGATTTCCGAGAGTTATCAAACAGAGAATCCACGGCCTCCTGTAGCATTCGCTTCTCATTACGCAGGATAACCTCCGGCGCTTTGATTTCCAGCAGACGTTTCAGACGGTTATTCCGAATGATTACCCGACGGTACAGATCGTTCAAATCAGAACTGGCAAAACGACCACCGTCCAATGGAACGAGCGGACGTAATTCCGGTGGAATAACCGGCAGGTACTGAATAATCGCCCACTCGGGACGGTTTTCAATCCGGGTCAGGCCATCGCGGAAGGCTTCTACCACGCGCAGACGCTTCAAAGCCTCTGACTTACGTTGCTGAGAAGTCTCGTGTGCCGCCTGGTGGCGTAATTCGAAAGAAAGCTGATCCAGATCCAGTCGCATCAGGAGTTCCCGAACGGCATCGGCACCCATTTTGGCGATGAATTTCTGCGGATCATCATCTTCCAGCATTTGGTTTTCCGGTGGCAGGGTTTCCAGGATATCCAAATATTCCTCCTCGGTGAGCAGGTCCATTTTGTTGATATCCTCCGCTTCCTTTACCCCAGATTGAATCACTACGTAGCGTTCGTAATAAATGATCGATTCCAACTTCTTGGAAGATAATCCAAGCAGGTAGCCAATCTTGTTGGGTAGTGATTTAAAGAACCAGATATGGACTACGGGCACTACCAGTTTGATGTGCCCCATACGCTCGCGGCGTACTTTTTTCTCCGTCACCTCTACACCACAACGGTCACAAACGATCCCCTTGTAACGGATTCTTTTATATTTACCACAGTAGCATTCGTAGTCCTTTACCGGACCAAAAATACGTTCGCAAAACAAGCCATCACGCTCGGGTTTGTAAGACCGGTAATTAATCGTTTCCGGCTTCAAAACCTCTCCAAAGGAGCGCTCCAGAATCTCATCCGGAGACGAGAGACTGATCGTGATGCTATCAAAGTTCTGCTTTTGAATATGACTTTTCTTCTTAAAAGGCATAAGTTGAACGTTATATTGTTATAGCCAGCCCTCCCGGGCTGGCAAAATAGATTTAATCAAATTTCACATCCAGCGCCAGTCCGCGCAACTCATGAATCAATACATTGAATGATTCAGGAATGTTAGGATCTGGTAGTGGATCACCTTTGACGATGGCTTCGTAGGCTTTAGCCCGACCATTAATATCATCAGACTTAATGGTAAGTAGCTCCTGTAGGATATTGGATGCTCCAAAGGCCTCCAGTGCCCAAACCTCCATCTCACCGAAGCGCTGTCCACCGAACTGGGCTTTACCACCCAATGGCTGCTGCGTAATTAAGGAGTAGGGTCCAATCGAACGGGCATGCATCTTATCATCCACCATATGGGATAATTTCAGCATGTAGATGATACCTACCGTAGCCTGCTGGTGGAAACGATCACCCGTCTCTCCGTCGTATAAATACGTCTGACCTAAACTAGGCAGATTGGCTTCTTTACAGTATTCATCAATCTCTTCCAAACTGGCACCATCGAAGATCGGTGTACCGAATTTCATATCCAGTTTTTCACCGGCCCATCCCAGTACCGTCTCAAAGATTTGCCCCAGGTTCATACGAGAAGGTACACCCAGTGGGTTCAGCACGATATCAACCGGCGTACCGTCTTCCAGGAAGGGCATATCTTCCATACGGACGATCCGTGCCACGATACCTTTATTACCATGACGGCCGGCTAGCTTATCCCCTACCTTAAGTTTACGCTTCTTGGCCATGTATACTTTAGCCAGTTTCAGTACGCCTGCTGGTAGTTCATCACCAATACTGATGTTGAATTTCTCCCGCTTGTAGCGACCTACTTCTTCGTTGAACTTGATGCTGTAGTTGTGTAGCAGTCTAGCGATCAGCTTATTCGTATCGTCATCTTCGGTCCAGTTGGTATAATCGATTACAGAGTAGTCGATTTCGCGCAGTGCTTCCTGGGTGAATTTTACGCCTTTCGGCAAAAACTCTTCATTATAAATACTGCGAACCCCATTAGATTTTTTGCCTTTCAGCAAAACCAAAAGCTTATCGATCAGAATTGTTTTCAGCTCGTTGACTGCGATCTTATGCTGATCGTCCAACTTGGCCAGCTCTTCTTTCTCCTGCGCCTTCTGCGCTTTATCCTTCTTCATTCTGGCGAAAAGCTGCTTATTGATGATAATCCCTTTGGTAGAGGGAGGTGCTTTCATAGAAGCATCTTTTACATCTCCGGCTTTGTCCCCGAAGATAGCCCGCAGCAGTTTTTCTTCTGGCGTCGGATCAGATTCTCCTTTCGGGGTAATCTTTCCGATCAGAATGTCCCCTTCTTTCACCCAGGCCCCTACGCGGATGACTCCGTTCTCATCGAGATCCTTGGTTGCATCTTCACTGACGTTAGGGATATCATTGGTGAGTTCTTCCTCACCCAATTTGGTATCCCGTACATCCATTTCAAAGTGCTCAATGTGTAGAGAGGTAAAAACATCTTCACGGACTACGCGCTCCGAAAGTACGATGGCATCCTCAAAGTTGTACCCTTTCCAGGGCATGAAGGCTACTTTCAGGTTTTGTCCCAGCGCCAATTCTCCTTTCTCCGTAGCGTAACCATCACAAAGGATTTGTCCTTTGGTTACCCGATCTCCCTTGCGCACAATTGGCGTTAGGTTGATACAAGTCCCCTGGTTTGTACGGCGGAATTTAATCAGCTTGTATTTTTTACGACTGTCTTCAAAAGAAACCAACTGGTCTTCTTCCGAGCGGTCATATTTTACGATAATCTCGTTGGCATCTACGTATTCAATGACCCCGTCGCCTTCGGCGTTTAGCATCATGCGAGAGTCGCGTGCCACTTTACCTTCCAGACCGGTACCTACAATTGGTGATCTTGGTCGCAGTAAAGGTACCGCCTGACGCTGCATGTTGGATCCCATCAGGGCACGGTTGGCATCATCGTTTTCCAGGAAAGGAATCAAGGAAGCCGACACCCCAACGATTTGGTTGGGCGCTACGTCCATAAATTCGATTTCTTCCGGAGAAAGTACGGGGAAATCACCGTGCTCTCTACACTTAATCTTATCCGTGAGGAACGCTCCCGACTCGTTATCGATTGGCGCGTTGGCCTGTGCAATTCGCTTATAATCTTCTCCTTCGGCAGACAAGTATTTGGCTTCCGCCTCCATTTTCACTTTACCCTTGGCTACTTCCCGATAAGGTGTTTCCAGGAATCCCATTTTGTTCACCTTTGCGTGTACACAGAGTGTGGAGATCAGACCAATGTTTGGTCCCTCCGGTGTCTCAATCGTACAAAGGCGACCGTAGTGGGAGTAGTGAACATCCCGCACCTCAAAACCGGCACGCTCTCTGGAGAGACCACCTGGTCCCAGCGCAGAAATCCGCCGCTTGTGCGTAATCTCTGAAATAGGATTGGTTTGATCCAGGAACTGCGACAGCTGGCTGGTACCAAAGAAGGAGTTAATCACGGAGGATAGCGTTCGTGCATTGATTAGGTCAATCGGCGTAAACACTTCATTATCCCGAACGTTCATCCGCTCGCGGATCGTCCGTGCCATCCGAGCCAGTCCCACACCAAATTGTGCGTACAGCTGCTCACCAACGGTCCGAACCCGGCGATTGCTTAGGTGATCGATATCATCGATCTCTGCCTTTTGGTTCATCAGACTGACCAAATACTTAACGATAGCGATGATATCCTCCTTGGTCAGGGTAAGAATATCTCTATCGGTCTCCATGCCTAATTTGCGGTTGATCTTATAGCGTCCTACTTCTCCCAGGTTATACCGCTTATCGGAGAAGAAAAGCTTATCGATGATACCGCGAGCGGTTTCTTCATCGGGTGGATCGGTACCGCGCAGTTGGCGATAGATATATTGAACTGCTTCAATTTCGGAGCTCGAAGGATCCTTCTGAAGCGTATTATATATAATGGAATAGTCTTCCTCAATTTCTTCTTTCTGCAGGATAACGATTTCCGCTTCTGCATCCAGAATCATTTGGATATTATCCTCATCGAGGACGACATCGCGCTCGAGAATAATCTCATTACGTTCGATGGTCACCACCTCACCGGTATCCTCATCCACAAAATCTTCGTTCCAGCTTTTCAGAACGCGGGCCGCTAATTTACGGCCAATTGATTTTTTGAGGTTTTTCTCATTAGCTTTGACCTCATCGGCGAGATCAAAAATACTTAAGATAGCTTTATCGGAATCGAAGCCAATGGCCCGCAGCAAAGTAGTAACGGGGAATTTCTTCTTACGATCAATATAAGCGTACATGACCGTATTGATATCCGTAGCGAACTCCATCCAGGCTCCCTTAAAAGGGATCACTCTTGCGGAGTAGATTTTCGTACCATTAGGGTGGAAACTCTGTCCGAAGAATACACCAGGAGAGCGGTGAAGTTGAGAGACGATCACCCGCTCGGCACCATTAATTACAAAGGTACCTTTGGGCGTCATGTAAGGAATATTCCCTAAGAAAACATCCTGTACAATCGTCTGGAAATCGACGTGTTCTTCGTCATTACAGGAGAGGCGTAACTTAGCCTTCAGAGGAACGCTGTAGGTAAGTCCCCGCTCCATACATTCTTCAATGGTGTACCGGGGTGGATCAACGAAATAATCCAGAAACTCCAAAACGAAGATATTTCTGGTATCGGTGATGGGAAAATTCTCTTGAAATACCCGATAAAGTCCTTCATTCATGCGGTTTTCGGGAGTGGTTTCCAATTGGAAGAACTCCTTAAACGATTTTACTTGAATTTCCAGGAAATCAGGGTAGTCAGAGGCGCGTTTAATTTTTCCGAAGTTCTTACGCAGAGCTTCAGCATTTAAAACCTTGGCGTTTGATGTCATCTGCAATTTATTTATTTTCCGACTATCTCTTTCTATCGAACAAAAAGGATGGCTGCAACTACTAATAACAGTTTAAGCCCCCAGTAAAGTTCATCCTGCCGGGCAGGAATTTATGATATCACCCAAAAAGGGGTGTTTCTTTCGTGTTTGTATTATACGACGATAGGCTTAACGAGTTACAAGTAACTCGCTAAGCCCGTCTGTTTCCAAAAGAGACTCAAATTGATCAGACCCTTTTGGCAAAGTAAGAACTTACTTCAATTCAACGGAAGCACCAACGGCTTCCAGTTTTTCTTTCAGTTCTTCCGCTTCGGCTTTAGGTACACCTTCCTTAACTGGACCGGGAGCACCGTCTACCAATTCTTTCGCTTCTTTCAGACCTACACCCAAGATAGTTTTTACTTCTTTAACTACCTTTAGTTTAGCAGATCCTGCAGATTCCAGAATAACGTCAAATTCAGTTTTTTCTTCCGCAGCAGCATCTCCACCAGCAGCAGCACCACCAGCAGCTACAGCAACGGGTGCAGCAGCAGCAGGTTCGATACCATACTCGTCTTTCAGGATGTCAGCTAGTTCAGTTACTTCTTTGATCGTAAGATTTACTAATTGATCAGCAATTGCTTTCAAATCAGCCATTTTCAAATTGTTTTAGTACGTTAAACCATTAATGAATATAATGGTGCGTAACATAAGTTATATGGATGCGGCGCCTCTCTCACCAGAGACCCCGTGGAAGCCATAATTAAAAATTATTTCTGTTCGATGCCTTTTAGTAAAGCCATCATGGTGTCGCCACCATATTTTACCAAGCCAATCAGCTTCTGTTCTGGTGCTTTCAATTGAGAAACCAGATTCTGAGCAGGGCTTTGCAGCAGTGTAACCACCTCGCCCAGTAAATCCTCTTTGGATTTTAGAGTGGACAAGAATTCCAGCTGGCCATCCCCGCGGATGATATCTTCCTCAATATAAGCCACCTTCAAAGCCGGCTTTTCTCCATCTTTGCCGCGGTATTCTTTTAATACCACCGCTGGTGTTTTACCACTTTCGGAGAAAAGAAGAGCCGATGGGCCTTTCAAATCTTGATACAGACCTTCGTATGCAGTCTCAGAAACACGCTCCAGCGCTTTGCGGATCAGGGTGTTTTTCACCACGCGCATTTCTATATTGTTTTCAAAGCACTTCCTGCGGAAGTCGTTGGTCTCTGCTACTGTCAGAGAGGAAAAATCCGTTACGTAGAAAAATTTTGTTTCCTGGAATTTCTCCGCTAGTTCCTCAATCAGTGCCGTTTTTGCTTCTTTGTTCATCACCTCTGAGTTTATTATTTACGAACTGTTTTCACATCCACCTTAATACCAGGGCTCATCGTACTAGCCACGGTAATGGCTCTCATGTAAAGACCTTTTGCACTTGCCGGCTTCATCTTCTGCAGGGTAGTAATTAACTCCATTGCATTTTCCGCCAGTTTCGGTGCATCGAAAGAAACGCGACCGATCGAAGAGTGGATAATTCCAAATTTATCAACACGGAAAGCAATCTTTCCGCCTTTAACATCTGATACGGCAGCACCAACGTTTGGTGTTACAGTACCTGTCTTAGGATTAGGCATCAAGCCACGTGGCCCCAGGACACGTCCCAGGCGACCGACTTTAGCCATGGTTTGAGGCATAGCGATAACTACGTCAAAATCCATGAAACCACCCTGTACTTTATCTACCAGGTCGTCCAATCCTACAAAATCTGCACCCGCCTCTTTAGCTTCCGCTTCTTTATCCGGTGTACAGAATACAGCTACCCGCTTTGTTTTACCCGTACCATGAGGAAGCGTGGTGGTACCACGAATTCCCTGATCGGCTTTCCGGGGGTCTACCCCCAGGTTGATATGAATATCAACGGAGGCGTCAAATTTGGCGGTATTAACTTCTTTTACCAGTGCCATTGCTTCCGGGATAGAGTAGAGATGCTCTCTATCTACTTTCTCATTCGCAGCGGCACGTTTTTTTCCAATTGCCATTTTCAAAATGATTTAAGGTTCCAACGTTGGAAAAATCCAACTCCCTTGTTTATAAATTTTTTAAAAGCTTATTGTTCCCAGGGAGGTGTTCCCTTTACGGTAATGCCCAAGCTACGGGCCGTACCAGCTACCATCTTCATACCGGACTCAACGGTGAAGCAGTTCAGATCGGGCATCTTGTTTTCGGCGATGGCACGTACCTGATCCCAGGTCACCGATCCGACCTTATCGCGGTTGGATTCAGCAGAACCTGACTTCACCTTAGCGGCTTCCTTCAACTGAATAGCTGCGGGAGGCGTCTTAATGATAAATTCAAAAGATTTATCCTTAAATACGGTGATAATAACTGGTAAAACCTTTCCCTGGCTCTCCTGTGTCGCTGCATTAAAGCGCTTACAGAATTCCATGATGTTCACCCCTTTCGCACCCAGTGCCGGACCTACCGGAGGAGCTGGGTTGGCTTGACCACCTCTTACCTGAAGCTTGATCAACGATTCGACTTCTTTAGCCATTTCTCTTCGTTTTACACGGTTTGTTTGGCGATGATTCTAGAGAAGCGATCCGCCCAGGGCGAAACTAAAATCATCTAAAATATATATTGCGTTGTAACAGCTCGCTTAGCCTAAGATTGTTTTTCAACCTGCATGAAGTTCAGTTCTACTTCTGTACCCCGGCCAAAAATTTTCACAATCACTTTTAATTTCTTCTTCTCCTCATTAACCTCCTGAATATCCCCCACGAATTCGCTAAAGGGACCATCAATGATTTTTACCGTCTCACCAACGATGAACGGCTCAATCATGGACTCACCAGCTTCCTGCGATTCGTCCACTTTACCCAGCAGACGATTTGCTTCGGACTCCTTCATCGGAGTAGGATTAGTTTTACCCAGGAAGTGAATTACATTATTAATCCCAGCAATCGACTGAATCATCTCACCAGAGAAACGCTCCCTGATGGCCTCTATGAGGATATAACCGGGCAGAATATTACGCTCGGAAATTACTTTCTTCCCATTTCTAATCTTGTATACTTTCTCCGTAGGGACCAATACTTGTGTGACGACATCGCCCCACTTATTGATCTCGATTTCTTTCTCGATGCGCTCTTTAATTTTGCGCTCTTTTCCAGAAATCACCCGAAGAGAAAACCATTTTTTTTCTTCTGACATCGTGTTGTTTCGATTAAATTCCGTAAATCAGATCTAACGACGTCTTCGAGATAAGGTCCATAACGAAGATGATCAGGGCCAGGATGATTGAAGCAATCACGACCAGCACTGTATTACCCTGTAAATTAGCCCAAGTAGGCCAAGTTACCTTGTGGATCAATTCGTTGTAGCTTTCTTTTACGTACAGGACTAGTTTTTCCATTTCCTCGCTAAAATTCTGCGTTCTTAAATAAACAAATTGTGAGTGGAAACCCCGAACTCACAATTTGACCTTTGCACGGGCAGTAGGACTTGAACCCACAGCCTGCGGTTTTGGAGACCGCTGCTCTACCAGTTGAGCTATGCCCGTAGGCTGTAAAAGGAGTTGCTATTCCGGGACACAAATCCTGGATAACAACTCCTTCTGATTTATAATCGAATGAATATTATTCGATGATTTCAGTTACCTGACCGGCACCTACCGTACGACCACCTTCGCGAATCGCGAAACGCAGACCTTTTTCCATTGCGATAGGGTTGATCAGTTTCACTTCCAGTGTTACGTTGTCACCGGGCATTACCATCTCTACGCCATCTGGCAGGTTCACATCTCCCGTTACATCCGTTGTACGGAAGTAGAACTGAGGACGGTAACCGTTGAAGAATGGTGTGTGACGACCACCTTCATCTTTCGATAATACATATACCTCACATTTGAAGTGCGTATGTGGGTTTACTGAGCCAGGCTTACAGATAACCATACCACGCTTGATGTCTGCTTTTTCAATACCACGCAACAGGATACCAGCGTTATCACCAGCTTCCCCGCGGTTCAAAATTTTGCGGAACATCTCTACACCAGTTACCGTAGAAGTAAGTGGCTTGTCACCAATCTCACCCATACCTACAATCTCTACTGGCTCACCAACATTGATCACACCACGCTCGATACGACCCGTAGCAACAGTACCACGACCAGTGATTGAGAATACATCTTCAATCGGCATCAAGAAAGGCTTATCAACGTCGCGCTCAGGAGCAGGAATCTCAGCATCAACGGCAGCCATCAGATCCATGATCTTCTGTACTGCATCGTCGTCACCTTCCAGTGCTTTCAGAGCAGAACCCTGAATGATAGCCGCGTCATCACCACCGAATTCGTACTGATCCAGTAATTCGCGAACTTCCATCTCCACCAGTTCCAACATTTCTTCGTCGTCAACCAGGTCAACTTTGTTCATGAAAACAACGATCTTAGGCACCCCTACCTGACGAGCCAAAAGGATGTGCTCACGGGTTTGAGGCATTGGTCCATCAGTTGCAGCAACCACGAGGATCGCACCATCCATCTGAGCCGCACCCGTAACCATGTTCTTTACATAGTCAGCGTGACCTGGACAGTCAACGTGTGCGTAGTGACGATTTTCAGTTTCGTACTCTACGTGTGCAGTGTTAATGGTGATACCACGCTCTCTCTCTTCAGGAGCACCATCGATTGCATCGTAATCTTTCTTTTCTGCCAATCCTGCACTTGAAAGTACAGTTGTGATTGCCGCAGTAAGGGTTGTCTTACCGTGGTCTACGTGACCGATAGTACCTATGTTTACGTGAGGTTTCGATCTTTCGAATTTTTCCTTAGCCATCAGTATAAAATTTTGGATATAAATTTAATTACGAATCAAAGCTTCCTGGAGCCAAAGGCGGGAATTGAACCCGCGACCCCTTCCTTACCATGGAAGTGCTCTACCCCTGAGCTACTTTGGCGTACAAGGATCTTGTACTCGGATTCTATCCACCTTAAGGCAGATAAAATTTGAGCGGGAGACGAGACTCGAACCCGCGACCCTCAGCTTGGAAGGCTGATGCTCTACCAACTGAGCTACTCCCGCTTAATACTCACCTACTATCCGGTGCCTTTACAAACACCGAAATGAATTAGACCAGCAAATGCAGCCTAATTCACCCGAGCAAGTGCTATTTCAAACAGTGGGGGTGATAGGATTCGAACCTATTCAGACATAGTCACCAGATTTACAGTCTGGCCCGGCTCTCCAACTCCGGCGCACCCCCATTCGAACTGTTCTATTCTTTTATAAAACAAAATGCCTTGCTGACAAGTCTTTCCCGAAAGGAAAGACCGAGAGCCAGTGGAGGGATTCGAACCCCCGACCCGCTGATTACAAATCAGCTGCTCTGGCCAACTGAGCTACACTGGCATTTTCTTTGTCCTTCACCACTCTTCTTATCAAGCAGCAAATTGACTAAAAGACCGGCTTTTTGGTCTTTCTTGCAAAGCGATTGCAAAGATACATTCTTTACAATTATAATCAAATCTTTTTTTCAATTTTTTTAGCTTTTCTCCCAGAGCCGCCGCAAAGATAGAATTCTACTCTTCTTTTTCCTAATGTATTTGGCTTTTGTGTAGCAATAACCTAAAAAAAAGAACGCAAGTTCCGCGGATCTACTAAAAAAGGCAGAGAGAAATTCAAGCGTATTGAATTTCTCTCTGCCTAAGCACATCCCTTTATGTTAAATACCGACCGGGTATTAACTATTTCGCAGTCGGTCTTTATAGCGAATCAATTGTTTTTTTAATGAAGACGTCACACTATCCAGGGCAGACTCAAAAGTCTTGTCGGTAGCGGAGGCCACCAGGGTGTTCCCCGGCACGTGCAGCTGTACCTCCATTATTTTATCTCTCACCTGCCCGGAGTTTTCTAATTTCATATGTACGTTGGCGTTGATTATCCGATCAAAAAGTCGTTCCATTTTTCCAAGCTTATCGTGAATGCGATCAATAAGCTTACCGTCGGCTTTAAATTGTATGGCTTGTGTTTGTATTTTCATCTGTTGTAATTGTTTTATCATTAAAAAATTATCGAGGCGACGAGTATCTGGTCTTAAGTAGTGCCAGATTTCGCCTTGGGATGTGCTTGTTCATAGATCGCTTTCAGCTGATCTATGGTATTATGTGTATACACTTGAGTAGCCGCCAGGCTACTATGTCCTAATAACTCTTTTATGGCATGGAGGTCCGCTCCGCGATTGGCCAGGTGCGTCGCAAAGGTATGTCGTAAAACGTGCGGGCTGAGCTTCTCCACACTGGAGACCATCGACAAATACTTCTTCACCTTATTGTACACAAACTTGGGATACATGACTTTCCCCTGATCGGTCAACAGTAAATGATCCAGTGCTACTTCGGGAAAGGTAGCACGACGACAGTCCAGATAATCACGAATTCGTTTTTCTAAAGTTTTCCCGAAAGGGATCAAACGTTCCTTTGCACCTTTACCCAATACCTTTATGTAATTACGGGACCAATCGATACGCTGTTGTTTCAGATCGATCAACTCCGCCCGACGCAATCCCGTATTGTAGAGTAATTCTAAAATAAGCCGATCTCGCTGGCTGGAAAAATCACTGGTCCAGGCCAGGCGATCAAAGACCTGATCAATACTCGATTCTTTAAGGTAGATGGGTAATTTCCTCCCCGTTTTAGGGATCGGTATCTTAACCATTGGGTTATGGGCCAACTCGTGATGTCGCTGTAAATAGTTAAAATAACTCTTCAGCGCGGATAATTTTCGCTTTACGGTGCTCATGGCAAAGCCCTTACTGACCATATCTACTACCCAGGATCGAATGTATTGGGCTTTCACCAGCGACATATCCTCCGAGAGATCATAAGTTTGCTCTAAATACGCCTGAAATTGGTCCAGGTCTTTACGGTAAGCCCTGATGGTATCCGGCGACACCCGTTTTTCGTATTCCAGGTAATTAAAAAAGCCCTTGATGTGCATAAATCGATCTTGAGTTTGCGGATATGAAACAGCGTACCTAAAATACAAGATTAACCTGTAATTTTGATTAAATTAATGGTAAATTAACACAAAAGCAATATTTAATTAGCCCATTTACCCAAATGAAAAAAGAAAAGAAAGCCAGACAGTTTAAGCGAAAGCCACAATACCCTGGAGGTCAAGAAGCTATGAAGGCTTTCCTGCGAAAGGAACTAAATTATCCTCCAACGGCCCTGGCCGCTCAGGTCGAAGGATCCGTACTGGTGCAATTTACGATCAATCAGTTGGGCGAAGTCATTCATACCAAAGTGATCTCCGGTATTGGCTACGGTTGTGATCAAGAAGCGGAGCGCATCGTAGGCTTATTGCACTTTAAAACGGATAAAAACCGGGGCTATAAATCAAAAACGACGCAGACCCTGGGTATTCATTTTCGTCTACCTAAAAAGCAGCAGGGCCAATCGCCGTCGCTACAAGCGACTTATACAATTAGTCCTGCTGAAAGGGATACGGCACCCGGGGAAAACAAAAATACTCCGGGAGCCTATCAGTATACTATTGAGTGGTAGGTGGATCTCGTCTAATGGATCAGGAGCTGTTCTACCTGGGCTTTTGTTTTCAGAAAATATAAGCCTTTCGGCAAAAAACCTAGAGACAAGTCATGCTGTCCGGCAGCCAGTGACCAGTTTCGGATAACTTTCCCCTGAGCATTCAGTAATTGCAGGGGTCCAGCCTCCGGCAAACTTAGTTGTATTCGATCGCTTGCCGGATTAGGGAAAAAGTGAAAGCGCTCTTCTGGTAGTAATTCTGAATCGGTATTTACCACCATCAGCGGGCAAGCATCCGTGTTGGGGTTTAACTCCCAAAAACGCAGCGGCAACAGCTCTTTTCCAACGAAAGCCGGGTGATCCATCCCGTAGCGGTCCACCCGAAAAGTAATATTATTGTTCCTGGACAGCTCTTCCCCCTGCTCTACCGCACTTCCCGCTCTAATTGGAATGCGGTATTCCCAGACGACCTCATTTTCTGGACTCACTTCGTATGCGAAGCCCCATCGGCCGGCCAGTAAGAGGGCATTCCCGTTGGGTAGCATAGCCGCACTGGATAAGGCATTACTGACGGCGATATCCAGGCTATCGGGATGAAAGACTTCCCTAACGGCTACCCCCACTTCGAATTGACCATCGGCAAAGGCGTAGTCTCCGGACTCTGTTAAAGGATTCCAGATCGTCATGGGAGCATAATCCTCCCGTACCCGGTTATTGTATACACTGAGCTGCCCAAAATCGGGCTCCCCCGGTTGAGCATTCGGGTTCGTCCACTTACTATCGTGTTGGAAGAATAGCTGCTGATCTTCGGCGGTTCCCTGGCGGTAGGCTTGGGGGTTTCCGTAGCGGTACAACAGATCACCCGCCGGACCAGCCGCTTCCGCTGTGCTGATCTGATGATCGACTACCCATACCTCATTAAAATAAGGCACGCTCATAATGATTTGATCCAGTACCGGATTGTAGTCGATGGCATTTATGTGTAGCCAATCGGGGTGCCCGTCGTGCTCATCGTAATTAATATCAATTAGCTGGGGATTACTGGCCACCGTACCAAAGTTATCTTTTGTGGCATCAAAATCCTGTACCAGGTGATCCCAGACGCGCCATTCCCATACCACGGAATCGGCTACCGGATCCCATTCCCAGATGACTTCCGACCAAAGTTCATCCCGGTCGAGTTTTGCCGGATCCCGACCCGCTGCCAGGGCGGCTTCCAGCGTTTGGTTTTCCCAGACAACCATTAATATGTTGCCATTCGGCATGGGAGCCACATCGTGGTGCAGGCGATACAAAGAGTCATTGCGCTCAAAGCTGGCAATCAACTCGTTTTCCCAGTTAAGTATCTCCACAATGGCCCCTCCTCCACCGGCCCAGATGGGGTCCATAATAGAGGCATTTTCTCTTTTACACTTGATGAGGTTTCCCTGCTCCGTCAAATACACGGAGTTACCGGGCCGCCAGTTGTCTTCGTCGGGCCAGGTGTGTATGACCTGTCCGCAATTATCGAGCAAGTAGACCGTAGATTGATTATGGGGGAATAGCAGGTTATATCCTTCAAAGGCTTTTTCGGTATCGTAGGAAAGTAGTCCTACGGTATTTTGGGCAGAGGCTGCACTTAAGGTCCAGAGGGACAATAAAAGGAGTAATAATCGATTAGGGTATATTTTTTTCATATCCGTGAATTAAAAGTAGTGGTTTAAAAAGCTAAGTTTCACAAAGAAAGCCACCTAGACCGGAGTCCAGGTGGCTTTTCTATTTCGCATCAGATGGACTCGCCGAAGCGAATCGCCATGATATTATTCAGCTAGTGTAAAAGGTACTCCTCCAGGGAAAGTAATGACCGAAGTAGCCGACTCCCCGTAAGTGTTTTCCCAGGCAATCGTCCATTCTTCACCGTCGATGCTAGAATCGTAAGTCCAGGTATCACCAAAACTATCGGTAAAACCAGTGAAAGTAACTTCCGAACAAACGTCCTGAAAGTTCAGGTCTCCACCAGCTGTACCACCACCGTAACAAGGTCCGTAGGCACCGAATGCCCAATCGCTAAATTCATAAGCGCCACCGCCCAGAGAAACCAGGTCTACCTCACCGGATACATCGGCTCCACCACACCAAATATTGGTAGTAGTGTAAGCAAAGGTACCAGCCAGGTCAGATGGACAACCCGCAGGCATCGTAAAGTTAAAGTGACCGCGGAAAACGTTACCCGTGACCGTAGCCGAAGAATTAGTCTCGGTAAAAATTCTACCATCCGTCAGTACTAATCTACCCACGAAGTCAAATTCATCACCGGGAGACACATCATCTTCCGAAAGACCGAGTGCGGCCAACATTTCTGAACCATTAACCGTAATCTCAGGTCCTCTCAGGTAATTGAACTCGCCTGGTGATAATTGATCTGGAGTAAGAGTAATATAATCACTCACGCTAGTGCTCTGATCACCATTGGAAGGATCGTTATCATCAAAGATCAAATCCACGACGTATTCGGCCATTAGTGCGCCTTCCTCGATATCTACGAATTCTACCTGGTAGGTATAGTTAGATCCGCTGATATCAAACAGATTAAACAATTTATCCGTCTCAGAAACCAGGCGCGGGTAGGCACCTGTTTCTACAGAAGTCAAATCTACAATGGGGCCCCTTTCTTCCGTTGCACAGGAAAAGGCAAACACGGTAAGTGCTGTAAGGGCTAAAAAGATTTTATTTATTTTCATAATTAGTCATTCTCTTTTAATTAACCCTGTCTGACCATCTAATAGAAGGTCAGACAGAATTAATGCATAAATTAATACAGATCTAAGGCACCGTCCGCCCAGAACACCCGATCAGCGAAGTCTCTCTGATCAACGTTGGCGTTTCTGTTCACGTGAACATCCGGATACAGGATAGTATGTGGGAAGTCACCGAAATCTACTTCCAGACCGGGTTGAATACCGTTTGGCTTACCCGTTCTGCGGTAAGCATTATAGGCTTCCAGACCGTTACCCCAAGATGCTTTGTACAGTTCCTTGACGACAAGGTCCAACTTGGTATCAGCATCTCCCGCATCGTATACCGCCAGTACTTTGTCTACGTAGCTGTCTACTTTGTCTGCAGTGATACCGTACCGCTCCTTGATATTAACTTCTTCCCCTCTCACAATAACGATTGCATTCACTGTGCTAGAAACCAGGGACTCGAAACTTTCGGCCTTAGCAAAAGACGCACGAATACCGCTTTCCAGCAATGCTCTTGCATCATCGTTGGTACCCAAAGTGAGGGCAGCTTCTGCTCTCAACAGGTCTACCATTGGCGAAATCATCACTGGCAGAATACCTTGACCTAAACCTCCGGTAGAACCACCCTGACGAGTATCCTCGAAGGAAGCATCGTCAAACTGGCCACCTCCCGGGTACAGACCGTAGGAAGTACGAATGGGACCATCGGGTGGAATACCCTGGCCATTCAGGTGATCTCTTCCGGAATAACCCGTATTCGGTACGATGCAATAAGGCAGTTCGTCTGCAAAGTTCTCCCAGTGATCGGGAGCAGCAGATTGATCCGGCAAAAGAGATTCATTACAGCCGTAAGTGGTCTGATCCTGCGCGGCAGCATCTTCTATTTTACGGTAGAAATAGTAATTAGCACGGGGATCTACAATATCAGTCCCATCCACATCTTCCTGCTCACCAATGAACAACCACATGTAATAATTAGACAGATAGGCACCATCACCTACCTCATAATGGTTGTTATAGAATGGATGGCGAGAGTTAGGGTTAGTCCGTGTATTACCATAGTTAAAGGCCGCATCTTCGTCCGCAGCAGTGATAATATTACCTCCGCTAACCAGCGAATTGATGGCACCGGCATCGCCCGTATTCAAAGCTGCTCTGAGCTTCAGGGTATTACCGAATTTAATCCAGCTATCCGCATCACCGTCAAAGAAGCTATCGTAGGCAGGGGCGGCTGCATTAGTACCAGATAATTGGGCAACCGCTTCATCGATTAGCGCAATCGCGTCGGCATAAACATTCTCGCCCGGATCAGAAGGTGGAGAGATAACATCCGTTCCCTGAAGGGCTTCTGTGTTGGGTACCTCACCCATTAAATCTACCAAAACCATTAAAGTGTAAGCCTTTAAAATCTTAGCAGAACCAGCGTGTATATCAAAACCATTTGGATCGGCCAGAGCTATCAGCGCATCTACGTCTGGAAGTAAACCAGCATAGGCATTATTCCAAAGACCGTTAAACGTCGTTTGGTCTACGGTACCTCTGTAAACAAAGGCGCCCCCCAAATGGTACATACGAGCAATTGCTCCCGGAGTACCCTGGGCACTGTTGTAAGTGTTTCTAAATCCTAGCTGGATGCTATTGTACAAGTCATTTAAACTTGCGTTTTCTGGCGTAACGGCATTAGGGTTTTCCAGCAAGTCCAGTCTTGTATTTTCACAGGACAGGGTGAAGCCCAATACCAGCGCTATCAAAAATAATTTATTAATTAATTTCATATTACTTTTTTTACGTTTAGTTAAACGATTAACTAAATGCGATCAAATTTAGAAGGTAGCATTAATGGTTACTCCATACTTGGCAGCCGTAGGTGCCGTACGGAAGTCAAAACCACGTCCGTTACCTACCCCTAAACTAGCTACCTCAGGATCGAAGTTGATACCTGCCGGTACGTTAGGAGCGTTGAACCAAAGGTTTTCACCCGATACGGTAATCCCCATTCGACCGAATGGTGTCTTATCCAGTATACTCTTAGGTAAGGCGTAGGCCAGAGAAATCTGACGCAGACGAAGTACCGTAGCATCTACTACTGCACCCTCGGCGGTAAAGAAGGTATTAAAGGCCTCATCACCAATGTATACTTGAATATCGTTAGGCGTACCGTCCGCTTTTACACCGTTAGGTAAAACAATAGGCACGTTTCTGTCAAAGTCAGTATCAGTCGTGTTACCACGTGCTAACAGAGCACCCACTGTGGAAGAGTAGATGTCTCCACCCTGAATGTACTGCCACTGGAAGCCAAAGCTCAAACCTTTCCAGGAAATATTGTTGATCCAGTTCGCCTGGAAATCAGGGTTAGGGTCACCAATAACTCCATCTGGAGCAAAGTTGTACCCCCCTTGACCATTCACAATAATTTGACCATTTTCATCTCTTAGGAAACGCTCACCCCAAAGCATACCGTACTGCTCACCCGGAATCGCATAGTTACCCAGGTTAGAATAACCAGCAATATTCACTTGATCTACCCCATCGATGATGGAATTTACATTACTGACGTTTCTGGTATAGTTCAGCGTGATGTCCCAGCGGAAATCACCGGCGATGACTGGTGTGATGTTTAAACCTAGCTCTACCCCGCGGTTTTCTACTTCAGCTGCATTTACCGTAGTCGAAGTATAACCCGTTGCAGGATCCAGCGGCAGGTTGATAATCAGATCCCGAGAAGTCTTTTGGTATAAAGACAGATCAATACCCACACGGTTTTGCAGGAAGCGGGCTTCTACCCCACCTTCGATCTCTTCGAACAACTCGCGAGTCAAGTTCCGGTTACCCAGGAAGTTCGCTACTGAGTTGGTGTTCAATACCGTACCACCAGGCGTGATAAACTGACGCGTGCTAGCATCCAGTACACTTCTCGTAGAATAAGGATCTGGATAACCCGCAGAAGTACCGTATCCTACCCGCAGTTTCAGATAGTTCAGTACAGAGCTGTTTTGTAGCCCCGAGAAAGCATCCGTTGGTACAAAGGACAAAGAAGCCGAAGGATAAAGAACCGAGTTATTATTCTGCTCCAACGTAGAAGTCCAGTCATTACGTGCTTGCAGGTTTACGTATAAATAGTTCTTATAACCCAAAGTTGCCGTAGCGAATACCCCTAAGGTATTTTCCTCTGTAAGGAAAGAATTGGAATCGTGATCAATAAAGTTACCATGATTGATCAGACCGTATACAAACTGCTGAGAAGAGAATGCTCCTGTAAAGTCACGAGTAATTCTCCGCAAGTTCACCCCAACTACCCCATCAATCGTCAGATCGTCCGTTATTTGGAAATTATACAGACCATTTAATAACTGCTCCGTAATGCGGTTGCTGGTAGTCGTCGTATTGAGGATACCTAAACCATTAGAAATCGCCACCCCACCTTTGTTTTGGTAACGCTGGTTGCGCTGACTGTAGCTATCGATACCCAAACGATATAATAATCTAAAGTTATCAGAAAATTCGTAATCTGCTTCCATCGTCGAGAAAAAGCGCTGTACATTTTCCGTCTGAGCGGAGTTGTTCAGTACCCAGCGTGGATTCTCAATAACCGAACCACGACGGTAATAAACCGTACTACCATCAATAGGGTTCTGATAAGGCAGATTCATCAGGTCGATTGAACGTGGCGTAAACAGAATCGCCGCAAAAAGACCACTACCTGACCCACCGAAAGCAGGAGAAGTAAGGGGTGTTCTACGGTCCGTATTTACGTAGTTGAAGGTACCCTTCAGACCAATTCCATTGGCCAGCTTGGTTTTAGCTCCCAGACCAAAGTTGTGCTTATCCACGAAGTTAGAGCGTTCATTGTCTCTTTGATCATCCAGACGAGGTAAGAACCCTTCTTCCGTCAGATAAGAATAAGTGGCAGAAATGGAAGAGTTGTTCCCCAGGCTAGACTGGATAGACACGTTGGTGTTAGAAGATAGTCCTGGTGTAAAGAACTCCTCTACACTTTCGTAAGGCTGGTGCACATATTCCGCACCCGCAAACTCAGGAAAAGCATCCGCGTAACGCGACTGATCGTAAGGGTGGGTGATCAGCGCCCGGCCATCTCTTTCTCCCTGGTAATCAGAACCATAAGAGGAAGGTCTCAGGTCATCGAAGGCCGCTCCCCAGTTCGAGAAGAACCAACCGAAACCGGCGTTAAATCCGTTACCATAAGTATCCTGGTAATCCGGCATGTTCGCAATCTCAGATTGGAAAACCGACTGCGTCACACTGACTTCCATACCTTTGGTAGCGCCAGCACCAGCCTTACCGTTTTTGGTGGTAACCAGTACCACCCCGTTACGTCCAGCCTCACCATAAAGTACGGTAGCCGATAGACCCTTCAGGATAGAGATTTCTTCAATCACGTTAGGATCTAAATCCATGAAACGGGAAGAAGCCGAAGCACCACCTGAGGTAAAGCCCTGTCCACCCGTATTCTGAGAGGTGTTAAAAGGTACACCATCCACTACGAATAATGGCTGGTTAGAACCAGTGATGGAAGAGAAACCACGGATAATAATGTTCGTACCCGAACCGGCCAGACCCGAAGTTTGTGTAATGTCAACACCGGTCGCTTGTCCGCGTAATAAACGCGCAACATCCGTCTCCTGGCGAGCAGTCAGCGCTTCGTTAGTCAGGGTAGAGACCCCGAAACCAAGTGCTTTCTTTTCTTTTTCAATACCAAGACCGGTTACTACCAGTTCGTCAAATACTTCCGCACTTGACACCATAATTACGTCAACTGCATTAGAAGCGCTCAAGGGCACTTCCTGCGTGGCATAACCCGTGTAGCTAAATTGCAAAATGTTGCTGCCTTCTGGTACCGTAATCGAGTAGGTACCATCAATGTCTGTAACAGCACCTGTCGTTGTTCCCTTAACGAGAATCGAAGCACCAATAAGTGTTTCGCCAGACTCGTCGGTAACAGTACCTGTGATAGTTCTTTGTGCAAGGGTCGTACCCATGACAAAGAGCACTAACGAGAGTACTAGTGAGAGTTTTTTCATACTAATTCGAATTTTAATTCAAAAAAAATTGTGATCGCAAAATATGGGATTTTTTAATTTTCCCATAACATTTCCTTAATACTTCTATATAAAGTTGTTTTTTTTTACAACGGCCAAGCGATTAGGCATCTTTTCTATGTTTCAAATTTAGAACAAAACCAGTTCCTACATACACATGGCAGAATAATATTCTTCTTTAAACCTTTTCATTAGAGCGGGAACAGCTAATGGGGGATTTTCATTGTAGATACGTATCCGATTTTGTTAAAAGCCTTAACAGTAATTACGTTTACTTAACGTATGCATTTTGCAAAACGCTGCCTGGGGGTGGGGAGCATGTGGTCTACACGACAATGTGACCACATGACACACGACACAGGCCCCCTACTCCAGACACTTCAGGTACATCTGGATGGTATTACTGAGACCATAATATAAGGCATCGGCAATTAGAGCGTGGCCGATAGACACTTCCAATAGCCCGGGCACCTGTTTTTTATAGAAAGCCAGATTGTCGAGATTGAGATCATGTCCGGCATTAACTCCCAAACTAATCTCCTGGGCCAGTTGGCCACAACGCGTATGGGCAGCCACCGCTTCTGCCGGATTTTTGGCGAAAGCCTTCGCGTAATCTCCCGTGTAAAATTCAATGCGATCCGCACCGACGCCTTTGGCGCCTTCTACAAAGCGCTCGATCGGATCCACGAAAATGGAGACGCGGATACCCGCCGCCTGTAATCGTTGGGTGACCTCCGTCAGTAAATCCTTTTGCTCGATAGTATCCCAACCCTGATCGGAAGTCAGTACCGTCGGATCGTCGGGTACCAGGGTACACTGGTGGGGCGGATTGGCCAGTACCAGCTCCATAAAGCGTTCGCTGGGGTAGCCCTCAATATTGAACTCTGTATTTACCTGCTTTTTCAAGATAGGGATGTCCGCGTAGCGGATGTGTCGCTCGTCGGGCCGCGGATGTACGGTAATGCCCTGGCCACCGAACTTTTCGGCATCCCTGGCGAACTTATACAAGTCAGGGAAGTTTCCTTTTCTAGAATTTCGGATTAATGCGACCTTATTGATATTTACACTTAACTTTGTCATACTATAAAATTTGTTGAATTGTTGCATTAGCGGGATTGGAATTGGATACAAAGCAAAATTATGACCAATATAATAGATAACAGACAAACGGGTTCGGATAATGACAAAGGGGACCTGGTATTTTACATCTTTTTGATCCTGGCCATCCTATTGGGCGCCATGATTGGATCGGGACTGGCACTATTTGCCGGCAGTCTGTTTGGTTTTTCGCCGATGGAGGGCCTGGGAGACGTCGGGACGGATCCCAGCCTGAACCAACGCAATTATCTTCGGATCGCCAACGGGCTAAGCCACCTTTTCACTTTCACGGTAGCCGCACTGGCCTTTGCTTCCTATTTCTATGGGGCACCTTTTTGGCAAAAGCTGGGCTTTCGGCGGCCCGTCCGGTCTGCCAATGCAGGGCTGGGCATCCTGATTATGATGGTTAGCTTTCCCTTTATTCAGCTGCTGTACTACCTCAATCGACAACTACCTTTACCCGATGCGCTGACGCAGATGGAAGCTTCGGCCGAAAACATGCTGCAGGCGGTACTCACGATGAATAGTCCGTGGGAGCTATTACTCAATCTGGTCGTGGTCGCGCTTTTGCCGGCGGTGGGCGAAGAACTCATCTTTCGGGGCTTATTGCAAAAAAGACTGGAGCGCTACTTCCAGAAGGGCTATTTAGCCGTTTGGGTAACCGCCCTGATCTTTAGTGCCATCCACTTACAATTTGAGGGTTTTCTGCCCCGGATGTTTCTGGGTGCTGTCCTGGGCTATTTATTTTATTGGTCCCGAAACCTGTGGATTCCTATCTTTGCGCACTTCATCTTTAATGGGATGCAGGTAGTCGGACAGTATTTCTACGCCGAGGAGATGGAAAAGCTAGAGTTGGCGGAATCACTGGCGCCCAATTGGGCCTTAGCGCTATTCTCGCTGGCCGGTGTACTGGCCTTAAGTTATTATTTCATTGGCTTAAATCGGCAGACAGACAAGGAAGAAATATGAGTACAATTAAGATACGCGTACTTACGGCAAGCCTATTTGTGGCCATTATGCTGATCGGTATGTTGGCGGGTGCCTACACCTATGTATTACTTTTCGCAGGGATTAACTTTCTTTGCCTCTGGGAATTTTACAGCCTGGTACTGGGCAGGGACATCGAAAAATCTCGACTACGCAACACTTTCGCGATGACGCTGGGTCTCGCCCCTTTCATACTTACGGCATTGGTGCAGCTACAGTGGGTAAGCCTGAGTAGTGACTGGATCTTCAAAATCATCCTCCTTTACCTAGTGGGCTTTTTTATCACCTTTGTGATTGAATTATTTAAGACTTCCAAAAATGCCCTGCAATATTTGGGATTTGTCGTTCTTGGGATCGTCTACATTGGTGCCCCTTTTGGTATTTTAAACACCATTGCCTTTAGTGAGGGCGCCTACCAGATGCACATTGTTCTGGGGACGGTACTTCTCATTTGGACCAACGATACGGCCGCCTACCTCATTGGCTCTAACTACGGTAAACATCATCTCTTCCCGCGTATATCTCCCAATAAAACCTGGGAGGGGACCATTGGTGCTATTATTACCACGCTCATTATTGCCTTTCCGGTTAGTTTGGTTTTCCCGCAATTTTCCTTTGGCATCTGGTTGGTGCTTGCGCTGATTATTAGCCTGGCGGGAGGCGTGGGTGATCTGGTGGAGTCCATGATCAAACGCAGTCTGGTCATTAAAGATAGTAGCGGCCTGCTTCCCGGGCATGGTGGTTTTCTGGATCGTTTCGATGCTTTTCTGTTTTCCGTACCTTTTGTTGCCGCATTTCTTATTTTTGCGGGGCTCATTTAATTTCGAATGATCGATTTATCGAATTTTCATATGCGAATCCATAAAGAAGGGGTAAAACCCATAGCGGTTTTCTTTTTGATCCTGGCTGGATTACTCTGGGGCTTTTCGCTTTTTGTTCCCAGCTGGTTATTTTACGTCTTATTGGTGGCGGCCCTTATCTTTTGGGGGCTGATCATTTCCTTTTTTCGGCATCCGGTACGCGAAACCGCCAAAGAAGACGAGCGCTGGATCTATGCGCCTGCCGACGGTAAAGTAGTAGTTATTGAGGAGACCGAAGAAAAAGAATATTTTCAGGATCGTCGTATTCAAATCTCCATTTTCATGTCCCCCTTGAATGTTCACGTCAATCGGGTGCCGATAGGTGGTAAGGTTACTTACGTAAAACACCATCCCGGACGGTATTTCGTAGCCTGGCATCCCAAATCTTCTGCGGAAAACGAGCGCACCACTACGGTCATTCAGACGAATAAGGCACCCATTCTGATCAGGCAAATTGCTGGTGCCGTAGCACGCCGTATTCGCACTTACGTGCAAAAGGGGGAACAAGTAAAGCAGGGACAGGAACTAGGCTTTATTAAATTTGGCTCAAGAGTAGATTTATTTTTACCCCTGGAGGCCAAAATAAAGGTGGCGCCAGGCCAAGAGGTCAAAGGGAACCTGGACCTAATTGCAGAGATTTAATTGCAGTATTAAAATGTAAGTAG
>Ga0102940_1000112_pt1 | contig 54192 bp, 42 predicted proteins | sample SalPonR2_C_D1_MG_FD_78215 | JGI IMG/M metagenome (GOLD analysis project Ga0102940, IMG submission 78215) | Salt pond soil microbial communities from South San Francisco under conditions of wetland restoration - Salt Pond MetaG R2_C_D1_MG | ecosystem: Environmental > Aquatic > Marine > Intertidal... | reverse complement strand
TGATTGGTCAGGATTACACGGAATCCGAATACGCCTTGTATCAGAACCGTCCGAATCCTTTCCAGGCGGAGACGGTGATTAGCTTTAAGTTGCCCGAGGCGATGGAAGGCGTGCTGGAGTTCAAGGACATCTCGGGACGGACAATCCTGCTCAGAGAAGGAGACTTCACCCGTGGCTATAACGAACTGCGATTGAAAGCGAATGAGCTACCGGCTTCGGGTGTGTACTTCTACACCCTGCACGCGGGCGACTTTACCGCTACAAAGAAAATGATCTTGCTTAATCGATAAGATGAGATCAACGTTTAGATAAATAAAAAAGCCTGGCGAGCATGCTCGCCAGGCTTTTTTACTTGACAGCGATAATTAATCGGCAATAATCTTTAGTTTTTGCTGTGCCCTTTTAGCTCTCTGACGGGTTTCTTCCAGCTCAGTCCCCAGAATAGTCGCATGCCCCATTTTCCGAAAGGGTTTGGTCATTTTTTTACCATAAATGTGGGGATAGACACCTTCCATGGCCAATAGCTGATCCAGGCCTTCGTATTTCGCCAGTCCCGTATGGCCGGGAGCCCCTAACAGATTAATCATAATACCAATGGGCGATTTAGCCTGGGTGGAGCCCAGTGGCAGATCCAGAATGGCACGCAGATGCTGCTCGAACTGTGAGGTGTAGCTACTGTCTATGGTATGATGTCCGCTATTGTGGGGGCGGGGTGCTACTTCATTGATCAGGATATTACCTGCTTGGTCTAAGAATAGCTCTACGGCTAAAAGCCCACATAGGTCGTAGGCCTCAATGGTCTTAATGGCAATCTCCATGGCTTCCTGTTCCTGTTCGGGTGTGATTTGGGCCGGACAGATCAGGAATTCTACCAAATTGGCAATCGGGTTAAATTCCATTTCGACCGTGGGAAAGGCCTTGACTTCACCCGCTGGGCGACGAGCAACGATGACGGCCAGCTCTTTGTCAATATTAACTTTGTCTTCGACCATGGAAGCGCCATCGAGTATTTTATCCAGATCAGCTGCACTATTGATCACCGCGACCCCTTTTCCATCGTATCCTGCTGTACGTGATTTTTGGACAAAAGGGTAGGGGCGTACTCCCGAATCAATGGCTGCTAACAGACTTTCTTTATCCGGATAGAGCTTAAAGGGAGAAGTGGGTAGTGCTTGTTCTGCATAAAATTGCTTTTGTAAGCCTTTGTCTTTGATAATGTTAAGCTTTCGTGGAGAAGGATGTACGATGACACCTTCTTCCTCCAGTTTCAGCAGGGCATCGGTATTGACGTGCTCTATTTCAATACTGAGTACATTTTTATCCTTACCAAATTGGTAAACATCATCGTAGTCCTTGAAATTTCCTTCGGTAAAGCCCATACCGTAAGGACCAGCGGGAAAGTCTGTTTCCTGATCCAGAAAATAAATGGGCAGATGCCAGTTGCCAGCAGCTAAGGCCATCATTTTACCCAATTGGCCACCACCCAGAATACCTAATTTAAAATCATCGTTGATATAATCCATACTTGTCTTCAGTTTATCATGTGTTGAAGTGGTTTAAACTTTTTGATTCAAGCGGTCTTAAAAAGCTTGTAGGTTCTGGCAAAGCTCAATTTAAGATGCGTAGCCAAAGTTACGGATCGAAAATTAGCTGCCGTCCAGGTTCTATAAGACTTTAAGACTCAATGAACTGAAAAAGTTTAAATCGCTTCATTGTGTGCCTTGTGTTATGTGTCATCTATTGTGTGTATTAGAATAAAAAAAACACATTACAGGGCACTTAAAACATGGAACTTGATTTATGTTTTTGTATAATAGTGCAAAAATAATAAGTATGTCCACATTATTGATAAAACAAGGTACGCTGATTAATCGAGGCGCGCGTTCCGTAGCAGATATTTTTGTGAAAGATGGTGTAATTGAGCAAATTGCCTCCCATATAGATCGTCCGGCCGATCAGGAAATTAACGCGGCCGGTAAAATCGTTATGCCGGGAATTATTGATGATCAGGTGCATTTTCGGGATCCGGGCCTGACCCATAAAGCCGACCTCTATACCGAGCCCAGAGCTGCGGTGGCCGGTGGCACGACTTCTTTTATGGAAATGCCCAACACCAAACCTCCGGCGCTAACACAGGAATTACTTCAAAAAAAATACGATCGGGCCGCCCAGGTTTCACTGGCCAATTACTCCTTCTTTATGGGGGCCTCCAATGATAATCTGGAGCAAGTCTTAAAGACGGACCCTAATACGGTATGCGGGGTTAAAATATTTATGGGCTCCAGTACCGGTAATATGCTGGTGGATGACGAAACGGCACTGGAAAATATGTTTTCAAAAGTTCCCATGCTAATCGCCACGCATTGCGAGGATGAGGAAACCATCCGGCAAAATGCCGCCGAATATCGCGAAAAGTACGGAGAAGAGATACCGATTGAAATGCATCCCATTATTCGCTCCATTGAGGGCTGTTACAAATCGTCTTCTTTTGCCGTAGAGCTGGCCAAACAATACAATACACGCCTGCACATCCTTCATATTTCTACAGCAGAAGAATTGGAGTTATTTCGCAACGACCTACCGCTGGCGGAGAAGCGCATTACTTCAGAAGTATGCGTACACCACCTGTATTTTGATGCCGATCAATACGATGGCCTGGGCGCACAAATCAAGTGCAATCCGGCGATCAAAGCCCCCCGACACAAGGCTGCGCTGCTACAGGCACTATTAGACGACAAGTTGGATATTATTGCTACGGATCATGCGCCCCACACCTGGGAGGAAAAGCAGGGCACTTATTTCGAGACGCCTTCGGGGGTACCGCTCGTACAGCACAGCCTGAATATCATGTTGGAATTTGTGCAGCAAGGCAAGATGACTATGGAGCGGGTAGTTGAGAAGATGTGCCATGCGCCTGCCGACTGCTTTCAGGTCAGTAAGCGTGGTTATCTCGACGAAGGATACTGGGCGGATATCGTTATTCTGGATCCGGAAAAAAACTGGACGGTGGCTAAAGACAATTTGTACTACAAATGTAATTGGTCACCCCTGGAAGGAAAAACATTAAAGGGGCAGGTGCAAACTACCATCGTAAATGGTAATGTCGTGTATGATCAGGGGGAGTTTTACGAAGACAATAAAGGGCAAAGACTGTTCTTTGATCGTTAAGTCCTTTTGCTGAGGAACCGTTTCTTGAGTACCTGATCAATGGCAAAGACACTGACGATACAGAAACCAGTTAAGGCGGCGATCATCAAGGCAGAGCTGGGTAAACCCATAAATTTATCGAGGTAGCTTTGCCACTGGATGAAGCTGTTTTCCCCACTGCCCGTTCCCGTGCCGGATAATGCCGCGGTAAAGCTGAGCAGAACGGAAGCTAAAAGGAGCAAAACACCCCGCCAGAGGGATTGCTGGCTAAGTACGGGTTCTACGGATACTTTTTTATAGAGTACCGGCAGTTGGTCCAATACGTTGGCCGTAAAACGCATAGATGGCTCATCGGCTTCCACCTCTTTTAAGTGAGCTTCGAGTTGCTGCGCTTCCGCAAAAGCGGCACTTAACTCGGGGTCTTCTTGTAGCTTTTGCAAAAAATCCGCCTGCTCTTTTTCATTGAGCGCGCCATCGAGTTGCGTCCAGACTCTTTTTATGTCTTGATTTTCTTCCATTATAGTAAATCTTTCACTTCTTCCTGAAGTTGTTGTTTTAATTGTTCTCGTAATTGCTCCCGCAGTCTAAACAACTTCGTTTTGATATTTGATTTAGTCAAACCCGTAATGACCTGAATTTCCTGTACATTTTTTTCATTGAGATAATACAGCGTGATTAAGGTGGCATCAATGGGTTTCAAATGTTGTATGGCTGCTTCGAGTTGTTTGTTCAAATCCGCCTGTTGTAGGTCGAAAGCCGGACTTTTCCCATCCTCGTCGGCAATTTGTAAATGCTGATCATCGGCTTCTATACTTAGCGAATACCGCTTTTTTTTACGGGCCTCGTCCAGGGCCGTTCGGTAGGCGATTGTATATAGCCAGGTACTAAATTTTGATTTTTGCTGATACGAACCCAGCATTCGGTATACCTTTATGAAAACGTCCTGGGCTACTTCCTCTGCCGATTCCCGGTTCTTCAGTACCTTATAAGCAATGGTGAAAACATAGGATTGGTATCGTTCCATGAGACTGCGGAACGCCGCTTGATTACCTTTTAGCACCTGTTGTATCAAGTGTATGTCTTCTACCATTCCTCCTTAGACGCAACGGATCATTCATCCGTTACAAAGATTAATTTATTTTTTAAAGTTTGTAACCGCATTCAATTTGTCCCCGTCATAGGGTCAGCATTACAAACCAAACTAAAAATACAAAATCGTTTAGATATGGGAGGAGCAGAATTATTAATACCAATTATGGGGATCATCTGGCCAATGTTGGCTTTGATCATTTTCGTATATATGTACTTTACGACGCGGACCAAAATAAAAATGGCCCTGATCGAATCGGGACGGGATGCTTCCATTTTTCGCAGGAGCGGAAAAACCGTCAATCGGCTGCGCACCCTCAAGCAGGGCGTTATTTTCCTAATGGCAGGTTTGGGTTTACTCTTCGGCTCCCTCTTGGAAGCCATGACAAATATGCCCGAACCGGTAGCCTATTTCGCACCTATCCTCTTACTGATAGGTATGGGCTTGATTGTCTTTTATGTTTATTTAGGTAAGCAACCACTAGAGGACACCAATGACGGATTAATGGAAACCCTCTGACTACAAGAATCGTAAATTGACATAAGCTCTTTGCTTATGTCAATTTACCAATCACCTTTAGCAGGCCGTAGGTGGCAATTCCGCTCGCCATCGCCACGTTCATGCTACTATTCCTGCCCATCATGGGCACGTGCACGCTTTCCTCACACAAATCCAGCACTTCTTGAGAGATTCCTCTTTGTTCATTTCCGATGACTAGGGCCAAAGGGACTTTTCCACTATATTCATAATATGGAACACTTTTATTCGTGATTTCCAGGCCAACCAGGCGATATTCCCTTTGGAGGGCGGTCAGATCGGATAGCTGATGCGTGCTTCGCTGAGGGACGAATTCCTGGGCCGAGCGAGCCACCTTTTTCACCTTGTTATCTTCCTGTGTATCAATACCACATTGATAAAGAATAACTTCTTTTACCCGCGCCGCATCGGCGAGTCGAAGTAAGGCGGCGATATTTCTCCGGTTTTTCACCCGGTCTAAGATAAGCGCAATCGGATGCCGGTTGGCTTCCACCGATTTTAAGTATTCTTCCAGATCCGGGCGCATTTCCCGGTAGTTTAGTGCTTTCTCCATAACCACATTCTAAAAAATATAAACCATTGGCCACGATGAGTGGGCGTAGATACATTACGGATTTTTAGGAAGCATAAAGATAGTATTTTGGGCCTTATAATTTTACATAGCCAAAAACGTTATGTATTAGAGTTTTTGAGTAGATGCCTCTATTTCATGGCATGCGACAGAAAATCCGATCATGGTGAGTATGAACACAAGCCTTATGCCCTCGACATTATTTAAATACAGCCTATTGGTCAGTTGCCTTTTATCCTGGGCTACTTTGATCCGTGCGCAGCCTTACTTTCCAGTAAAAAAACAGCACCAATGGGGCTTGATTGACGCAGCAGGACAAGTTATTTTACCTCCCACTTACGAGGCGATGTCAAGCTTTGATACTTATGGCTACGCTACCGTACAAAAAGACGGATTGGTAGGTGTTATTTCTAATGCCGGCAAAATAATCATGCCGGTTGCTTTTTCAGACATTAAAGTTCTGGATAGCCTGTATTTTGCCGTAAAGCAGGATGCGGGCTGGTTATTATTAGACCATCAGCAACAGGTTTTGTCTCCCGGCGGTTATCAGGATATTCGACCCTTTGATGAGCGTTTCTTTAAGATTAAGCAAGAAGACCGGTGGGGATTAATCAATACTTCCGGGGAGGTTATCTTATTTCCTGGTTTTGAGAAGATTAAGCGCCTGGGCCAAAGTTATCTAGTTGTCGAACAAGCCGGGGACAGGGGGGTAGTGTCCCTGGCCGGAGAAACGATAGTGAATACGTCTTACGAAGAGATATTGTTACTGCGAAACGGCTTGTTCCTGGTCAAAAATAATAGCCAGTGGGGAGTGCTGGGGCCGAAGGGTCGTACACTGACGGAAGTAAAATACACTTCCTTTGACTTTCTGACTGATCATTACTTACGCTTGTATACCTACGGAGAGAAGCATTTATTTTCTCTGGCCTGCCAACGGATTATTGCCCAGGAGCGAATTAGTCGCTTTTTACCTATCTCGGAGCAGTACGTCATGATCAAACAGCGGCAGAAAGTGGGGGTAGTAGATTTCTGTGGACAACCGGTATTATCAGAAGATTACGATGAAATACTGTGGTTTGCCGATGGTCTTTTTCGTGTTAAACGACAGCACAAGTGGGCAATCGCTGGTACAGGAGATCGAATGTTAAGTAGTTTTCAATACGATTATATTTCTCCCGCGAATACCATTGGTCTGGCCAAAACCAGATTAGCGGGGAAAGTAGGGCTAATTAATAAAACGGGGACGGCCATCATTCCTGCTCAGTACGATAAGATCGAGTTGGAAGACCAAATGGCAAAGGGATTTTCCGGACAAGAGGTAGACTTATTTAAATTTGATCAACGAGGACAACTGCTGGGGGATGTAAATTTGAATCAACACTTTCAGGTGCGAATCGGTAGTGCTGCCCCTACTTCCTGTTCCGATCAGGATCGCCCCTCCTATATTTTGGATCAATTCGAATGGTTTTACCATTCCGAAAAAGGACGGTGGGGCTTACGCGACCATTCCACTGGCCAACTTAAGGTTTCTCCTTCCTTCGAGGAAGTTAGTGTTTACGAAGATCTGGGGCTTAGTATTGTGGGCTTATCGAGTAGCCGGGATTTTGAATGGGAACGAACGACTATCCGGCTAAATAAAATATATGGCATTGTAAATAATCAGGAAGGCTATTTGATTGGGGATATGCAATACCGTCATATTTTTACGGAGGATTTTCGTTTGGGAAGTCCCCTTGCCCGCTGTATCTTAGAGGATGGTAGCTATTCCTTTGTGAACAAGATGGGACATTGTACGGGTGATCGCTATACCTACATCGGACCCTTTCGGGAAGGATTTGCCCGGGCACTGATCGGTGGGCAATTGAATGCCCGCATGAAAAGTCACTTCTCTATTGCCCCGCTTTATGACTATTTGCTTGACCTACGGACTTCTTTTACCTTGATTGATCACACCAAATACGATGAGTTGCTCCTTAATCGGGGTAAGATATACGCAGAAGGGGGAGGCTGGACTTACCTGGATCAGCAGGGTAAAAGGCTGACGGACGATGACTTTGATTTCGCCATCGATATGGTTAATGAGGTGGGCATGGTCTACAAAAGTGGTAAATGGGGCCTGATGGGCGCAAAAGGGCGATTACTTATTCCCTGTGCTTACGACGACCTTGCTTTTCTGGAAAATACCGGGAATCAAATTGTTAAACTTTACGTGCGCAAGACGCGCTACGGGCTGATTGATACCCTGGGAAAGTTGACGATTTCGGCAATTTATGATGAAGTGGGTGAAATAAATGAAGGTCGGCTATCCGTCATGAAAGATGGCTTATGGGGATTTACGGACCATCTAGGACAATTAGCGATTCCCTGCGAATATGAAGAGGTGAGAGATTTCAGCGAAGGCCTGGCTGCAGTGCGTAAGGCGGGACGCTGGGGGTATATTAATCGACGGGGAGAATTGTTGATTCCTTACCAATACGAATCTTGCGGTGACTTTAGCCAGGGCTTAGCCTGGGTGGAATATGATCAGAAAAGAGGTTATATTGACACTACCGGACAGCTTAAAATAGCCCCCAGTTTTGAAGAGGCAAGAACCTTTTTTGGAAGGACGGCTATTGTGAAACAGGAGGGCTTTTTTGGATTGATTGGCCCGGATGGTACTTTTATTGAACGGCCTAAATATTTAAGTATCAGCGATTTTAATCAATATGGATTAGCGATCGTTCGGTACAATCGGTCCGGAGATCGCTACGGCGTGATTAATGCACGCGGTATACAGGTTACCAATAAGGTGTATCGGGAAATCCAGGATTTCTCCAATGGGCTTGCCCGGGTAAAAGAAGCAGATAAATTTGGCTACATCAATATTTCCGGAGAGGAAGTAGTTTCACCAACTTATTGGAAAGCGGGCCCCTTTCAGGAAGGAAGAGCGGCGGTATACGAATCTGGTCACTGCGGATACATTGATCGGGAAGGTCGGAAAATCACCGATTTTACGTTCTCTCGCTGTCAGCCTTTCGAAGATGAACGAGCCGTTGTTTACCGGGGCATGCGTCGTGCTGGCCTGGTAAATATAGAGGGGGAACTAGTACTGGAACCCAGTGTCAATCAACTCATTACCTTTAGTGAGGGAAGGGGGCTGGTGCGGGATCAGGAATATCGCTTTTATTACATCACGGAAGAGGCCGACCGCTATCAGGGCTTTTATGAGAAGGCGACAGAATTTCAGAATGGAGTAGCTGTTATTCGAATGAATAACAAATGGGGGATCATAAATCGCAAAGGTATTACATTGGTTCGACCCAAATACAGCCGGATAGAAGACTTTGAAAATGGCTATGCCAAGGTACAATTGGAAGGCGTAAGTGGACTTTCTGATATCAAGGGTGAGATGATCGTTCAGCCTGGTTTTGAGTATATTAGTTATGCTGGTCAGGGCTTGTTCCGGGTAGAACAAGGAGACCAAATTGGCTACTTTGATCAGGAAGGAAATTGGGTTTGGGAATTACAGAATTAAAAGTGCAATACGATCAGGTAAAAAAAATAACTATGCAACAAGAAGAATCCTTAAATGTATTTGGGCAGCCTTTAATTGCCTGCAGTACCGCACCGATGACGGGGTTTTATCGCGATGGTTGTTGCAATACCGGGCCGATGGATAGCGGCACCCATACGGTTTGTGCAATCATGACCGACGATTTTTTGGCTTTCAGCCGGGCGCAGGGGAACGATTTAATTACACCACGTCCACAGTGGCAGTTTCCCGGCCTCAAAGCCGGTGATCAGTGGTGCCTTTGCGTTTTACGCTGGAAGGAAGCGCTGGAGGCCGGGGTAGCCCCCCAGGTCGTTTTGGAAGCGACCCACGATAAAAGTCTGAACTTTGTAGAAATGGAAGATCTGCTTGCTCATGCCTATAAAAAAGCATAGCCCACCTTCTCTTAAGAAGACGGACTATGCGGTTGATTTTTTCTTCGAAGCACTTTCAGTCTCTTGTTTTATTTGCCGAATTTTTCAATGGCAATGGGCGCCAAGCGCTCCAGATTGGCAATGCGTTCCTGATTGGGCGGGTGCGTAGATAAAAGCTTGGGTGGGGCTGCACCTCCGGAAAGGGCACTCATTCTTTCCCAAAACTTGGCTCCCTCGTAGGGGTCATAGCCAGCCATCGTCATAAAGTATAAGCCCAATTCATCCGCTTCGGATTCGTGTAGGCGGCTGTAGGCCAGGATACCCAGTTGGGAACCAATACCCAGCGCCGTTGCGGCCAGATTTTTGGTGGTTTGTGGTTGTTCAGCCAATAAGACCTCAACGGCCACCGCACTACCAAATTGGGCCAGAACCCCCTGACTCATGCGTTCTCCACCGTGTCCGGCAATGGCGTGTGCAATCTCATGGGACATTACTACGGCAATACCATCATCCGTATTACAGAGGGGCATAATACCCGTATAAAAGGCAATTTTGCCACCAGGCATGGCCCAGGCATTGACCTGATCATCCTGAATGAGATTAATCTCCCAATTATAGCCATCAAGCTGCGCGCCCATGCCGTTGGCTCGCATATACTGCTCAACGGAGGCAATAATATCATTTCCTACCCGGCGCAGACGCTGGACATCGTTATTGCTTTCGGCAACGGTTCTACTTTGGTTAAGTGCTTGTTGGTATTGCTCACTGGCCAGGGACATCATCTGAGCAGCGGGAATGATGGTGAGTTGCTTTCTACCCGTAATCGGTACTGTAGAGCAGGCTGCGAGTACAAAGACCAGGAAAAGAATAAATACACGCTTGATCATAAGATTGGTTTTTATATAAAAAGTAAATATAAAACGAAGTGTTCGCGTACTCCGTTCGTGTAGAGGCAGTATTAATAAAACTTTAATTAAAAAAGCTTGTGAAAGGCTTAAGGCCCTCGAAGTCTCTACTTTACGAATATACGGGAAATGTTTCATTGATTCAGCCCAGAAATCGCTCACGGTTCTGACTTTCAATGGCTTTTCGTACGCTACCGTGGGTGATGAGCAGTTGATGCGCCCGATCGTATTCGATCTGCAGGGCACTCATGACCATCTTGGTACCTCGCTCCACCAATTTTTCATTACTTAATTGCATATCTACCATTTTATTATCCTGCACGCGCCCCAGGCCAATCATTGTGGTGGTGGATATCATGTTGAGCACCAATTTCTGTGCCGTTCCGGCCTTTAACCGGGTACTTCCCGTGACAAATTCCGGGCCTACAACAACTTCAATGGGATAATCCGCATATTGACTTAGTGGCGTACCGGGGTTGCAAGTGATACAAGCGGTCGTGATGCCATGGTGTTGACATTCTTTGAGTCCATGGATGACGTAGGGCGTCGTTCCGGAGGCCGCAATTCCGATAACGACATCCTGAATATTGATATATTGATTATTCAGATCGATCCAGGCCTGCTTGGTACTGTCTTCTGCTTTTTCTACGGCACTGCGAATAGCCTGGTCACCACCGGCGATTAAACCGATTACCCAGTCTTCCGGGACACCAAAGGTAGGTGGACATTCCGAGGCATCCAGGATACCCAGTCTTCCGGAGGTGCCGGCACCAATGTAAAAAAGTCGTCCCCCCTGCTTCATTTTATGGATGATGTGCTCTACTAATGGGGTGATTTGTGGAATAGCCTGACCAACTACCTCAGGTACACTGCGATCTTCTTGGTTCATCATTTTTAAAAGATCAGCTACTCTTTGCTTTTCGAGGTGGCGGTAGGGAGAAGGTTCTTCTGTTACTTTACTCATAAATAAATGGATTCCTTTTGCTAAAAAGGCTATGTTTTTCGGGTACAAAAATCTAGCTGTAAATTATACTTTTTTGTTTGCTAAAAAAAACCGATTTTAGGAGATAAGAAAAATGGCCGAATTATCACCCAAATTATGAAGATAAGAAAACAATCCTCGATCGGCGTGGCACTGCTACTTCCGATCTTTCTAATATGCCTGTTCCTCCTGGCTTCCCTACCGGCACCCCAAGGGGTAAACTACCGGGGGGCGAAGATCAAAGGCTTCTCCTGGGAAGCTACAGATTCCGTAGATCAGGAGCACATGCAATCCATCATGCCGTATCACGTCAATTGGATTGCCCAAACCCCCTTCGGCTGGCAAGCCAATGTCCACCAGCCCGAACTGGTCTACCGCAGTGACCGGGGCTACTGGGGCGAGCGGGATCGCGGCCTGATTCACACCACCGGAGTGGCGCAGCGAGCGGGCGTGCAAACGATGCTTAAACCACACATCTGGATGGGGCGCAACAGTGGCGGTTGGCGATCAGACATTGAGATGCAAAACGAGGCGGATTGGCAAATCTGGTTCGAGAATTACGAAAAATTTATTCTGCATTATGCCAGGCTGGCAGAGGAGCAACAGATCCCCCTCTTTTGTATAGGAACGGAGCTTTACAAGTGTGCCAGTCAGCGAGAAGCGGATTGGCGAGCATTAATCGCCCGAATTCGCGAAGTGTATTCCGGTGATTTGACTTACGCGGCTAATTTTTATGAAGAGTACGAATCTATTCAGTTTTGGGATGCCCTGGATTACATTGGAGTGCAGGGGTATTTCCCACTTACTAAAAAAGAAGATCCCAGCCTGGAGGACCTTAAAAAAGGCTGGCGCCCCCATTATAAGTCCTTAAAGCGATTTGCCGGGCGCTGGGATCGCCCGGTGATCTTTACGGAATTGGGTTACCGTAGTATGCGTAACGCGGCCATCGAACCCTGGACCTGGCCAGACCGTATGGAGTATAAGGAAGAAGATGTATCCACAGCGGTACAGGCACGGTGTTACGAGGCTTTCTTTAAGGTCTTCTGGGAGGAAGACTGGGTGGCGGGTGTTTTCTTCTGGAAATGGAGCCGTCGCAATTATAAGCCGGAAGCCTACGCCGCTCGTCAGCGCCGACGTCAACGGGATACTTCTCCGATCGATTTTTCTCCGAAGGAACCTGCCCTGGACGTTGTGGAAGATTGGTTTTCCAGGGGGGATTAACGGATGGTATACAAGGAGACGGGACGTCGCTTACCACGCAGCTGCAAGTCGCTCATCTCGCGGGGACGCAGGCCGTTTGGCGCAGACCCTGGTCCAGCTTCCAGATGATGACAATCTCATCTCCAACGTACTGGTGAATGATACCACGGGAATTAAGAATCGGTAGGGTGGCCTCCCGAAAAAAGGCCCGTAGAAAATTGAAGTATTTTCCAATAAAAAATCGCGCAAAACGCCCGGCACGTATTTGTCATTCACCAAAAGGGCGGCTATACTGATGAAGGAAATGATGAGCCACAGGGAATAATTCTTGAAATACTCCAGACTCCAAAGGTAGTCCCCGATGCTCCAAAAAAAAATACCATAATATAACCGCCCACTAAAGCTGCCGCCAGTGCACGGAGCACGTCGTAGGTTAAATAAGTCCAAAAGGGATAATTCGCATCCAGGTCGACGTGGTTTAGCAGTACTTCGTATTCGAATAAAAATTGTCCCACGGCAATAAGTACCCATAAGCTTATGATTCAGCTGAGTTTCTTGAGTTGCAATTTTAGGTGGTTTCTTGCCAGGACTTTCATACTTGTAATTTAGGAAATTGCTAATGGATTTTTTGGCGAAAGCCAAGAAAACCCTGCGATCAAAGAATTTACTTTCCACCCTGGTCATTTGAAAGTAAATTTGTACATTAATGGCTGTATTCGATCAGTTAACCTAAAATCCATTTCTACCATGAAAAGAGTAATGAAAGTACTGTTTATCTTACTTGGTGTTGCCGTCTTATTAGTTGCGGGCTTTCTGGCTTTCCTCAAATTTAAACCACTTCCCAATTACAGTGATGTGCCGCTTAAGGAAATAAATATCACCGCCGATAGTGCCACGCTGGCGCTGGGCAGAAAGCTGGTCGACCACAATTGTGCGGGGTGCCACCGTCCCGAAGGCCAGGTTTATGCCGGAGGCTATTTCGAAGATGAAGCAGCACACAAAGCCTTCGGAACCCTTTACGTTCCCAATATTACCCAAAGCATGGAAAATGGCATTGGAGATTATACGGCTGCCGAACTGTACCGCTTGTTACGTACGGGCGTAAACAAAGAAGGAAAACCACTTCTGCCGGTTATGCCCCGCTACGTGATTATGGCCGATGAAGACCTTAAAGCCATCATTGCCTATTTGCAGTCCAGCGATCAGGCAGTACTAGCGGATGAGACCGCACAACCGCCGCATAAGCCGAGTTTATTAGCCAAAGGTCTACTAAGCTTTGCGATTAAACCCTTTCCTTATAAGGAGCAATACCCGGCCAAACCGCCGATCAGTGATCCGGTGGCCTACGGAAAATATCTGGTAGACGCTCAGATGGGCTGCTACTTTTGCCACTCGGCCGGCCTGGATAAGTGGGATATGGAAAACCCGGTAAATACCGAGGGCTACCTGGGTGGTGGCACTGCTTTCCTCGTCAAGGAAGATACGATTGTATCTCCCAGCTTGTTGATGGACGGTGAATCTAATGTCAGTCAGTGGACTAAAGAAGCCTTCATCGGGGCCGTGAAATACGGGCAGCGGGAAGGACAGGCTGGCTACCGTAAGCCTATGCACCCTTATCCTATGCTGGATAGCCTGGAAATTGGTGCGATTTACGCCTATTTAAACGATTACTCCGGAAAATAAACTAAAGTATAATATGAAGCTGTACAGAGTCAGGCAGGGCATACTCATGGAGCAGAAAGATCAGTTCTTCTTACTGGAAAATGAAGACTGGGATACCTTTATCAACGATGATGATCTTTTTGCGAAAGCGCAAGCTCGCCTGGCCAAACTCCCGCCTATTCGCAGGCCCGAGTCCTATCTGCCTACGCATCTGTTACCCCCAATTGGTACACAAGAAGTTTGGGCCAGTGGCGTCACGTACTTCAATAGCAAATTGGCCCGCCAGGAGGAATCTAAAGAGGCGGGTGGGGGAGACTTTTACGCCAAAGTGTACCTGGCCGACCGGCCCGAGCTTTTCTTTAAAGCCACGGCACAGCGGACCGTAGGGCAGGGGGGCAAGGTACGCATCCGCCGTGACTCCACCTGGAACGTACCCGAGCCGGAGTTGACCCTCTTGCTTTCCTCCAGCGGTAAAATTGTAGGCTACACCATCGGCAACGATATGAGCTCCCGTAGTATCGAAGGTGAAAACCCACTGTATTTACCTCAAGCGAAAACCTACGATGGAAGTGCCGCTCTGGGCCCCGGTATTTTAGTCCGGGAGCATCCCATTGACATGGATACTTCCGTGAAAATGGACATATACCGGGTGGGGAAGTCCGTTTTCAGCGGACAAACCAGGCTCTCCGAAATGAAACGCCAACCCGAAGAATTGGCGGCCTATCTATACCGGGAATGCAGTTTCCCCAAGGGCTGTTTCCTGATGACGGGCACCGGCATCGTACCGCGTAGTGACTTTACCCTGGTCAGTGGCGATCGGATCAGTATTACCATTCCACCCATTGGGGTGTTGGAGAATGTGGTTGCAGAAACATGAGTTTGCTTAAGGAAATATACGCCATCATTTTCCTTTGTTGCAGGCGGCAGGGCTAATAGAATCTGGGCATTATCTTTTTATTAGGTCGTTGGTTCTCTGATTTTCAAATAATTATGATTGCAGACGGCTCCTATGCTGTAATGGAACTGTTTGCTGAAACTCGAATAGGTCTAAAATAAAAAAGGCATCAATCAATTTAATGACTGATGCCTTGTACCCGGAGCGGGAATCGAACCCGCACGGCCGCAATGGCCACAGGATTTTAAGTCCTGCGTGTCTACCAATTCCACCACCCGGGCCTTGGTACTCATTTAGTTAAAAGGCTTTCTCCTTTGAAAAAGTTCCTTCCTTCAAGAGCGATGCAAAACTACTTCAAAATTCAATAATTTCGCAATCTTTTTTAAAGTTTTTCTTCCTACCCACCCAAAAAGTCAAACTCACCCGACCACCCGACCACCCGAAAATCTGGCATAGCTTTTGCTTCTTCTCTTGTAGATAACCTTGCAAATCCTTTATATGAGAAAGCCATTACGATCCCATGCCTTATTTTATGGATTATTACTTCCGATGTTCATGCACTTGTTGTATGTCAACCACAGTCCCAAGACAGCCCTGCCGGAAAACAGTAGAGTAGTAGCCGATATTGTGGGTTGTGCCGGAAATGATACCCGTCTGGAAATTTGTACTTTTTGTAGTGATATCGATATGGAGATCAACTTCATGGAGCGTTTAGATGGTCAACCGCGCTCGGGAGGAGTCTGGACGGATCTGGACAATTCGGGCTTGGACATCAGTGATTCCACCCGCGTGGATGTGGCCGGACTGAATACGGGGATTTATCGTTTTCGCTATAATACCAGCGCCCAGGGAGCCTGTCCGGATGATTCGGCTGTGCTAAGCCTGGATGTGACCGGTGCCAATACCATTGCCTGTGTAGATCGGATTGAGGCACAGCTCGGAGCTGATTGTGCCTTTGAATTGATGGTCGATCAGGTGCTGTCGGGCAGTGCCGTTTGTGAAGACGAACTCAGCGTGCTGGCCTTTGATTTTGCCACGGGTTTTAATGGAAGCGTTCTTACGGAATCCCAGGTGGGAAAGGAATTGGACGTTGTCCTTTTTAAGCAGGGCTGCGCTGTACCGCTTTGCAATACAACCATCTTTTTGCAAGACCGGGGAGCACCCAGTATTAGCGATATCAACTGGTTGGGGGATGATTATACCCTGTATTGCGAAGATATGAACCGAATTGTCAATAATCCCCGCAGTTGGGAAGATCCTTCTTATAAATATTACTTGGGTGCACCGCTGATTAATGACTGTAGTGGCTTCTTTGTCTCCGTTACTGATAATGTAATTTACGAACCCTGTGGCACTAATGAATATGCCACTTTACAGCGTACTTTTATTATTACCGATGCGGCGGGTAATTTCTCTTCTACTACACTGGACGCCACTTTTATCTATCCCGACCTTAGCCAAATTGCCAAATTACCCGACCTGACGATTAGCGAATGTGACCCGAACGGGGTGGCCGTACCCGATACCTACCCTTATCTGATTAATGCTTTTGGAGATACTATCTATTTGAAAGAAGATGGCTGTAACTACTCCATTGGTTTTGAAGATCGAGATTTCTTCGTTTGTGGTGGCGCCCGAAAAATTGAACGTGAAGTCCGCTATTTTGATTGGTGTACCGATCAGTTTTACCCGATTGATACCCTGGTTATCAAAATTGGCGACTTTAGTGGGCCGGTGATTGAGCGGCAGGTGGATACCGCTAATATTCCGACCTCGCCCTTTGGTTGTGGAGGGGCGATTTCCTTACAACGCGAAGCCATAGAATTATTATTCGACGTAAATATCAGGGATTGTAATCCCAATGTAAGAGTGAGTGGTAAGGTGGAATCCTGGGATGCCCAAACCAATACTTATCAGTCGGGAGTAGCGCTACACCACGACACCTATATTGATCAGATTCCGGCTGGATTAAATCGCTTTATTATCTCGATGGAAGATGGCTGTAAGGGGCAATCGGTCGATACCCTCTATTTTCGCACTATTGATCAGATTCCGCCCGTCATGTCCTGTATTGATCGCCTAATTGTATCCATGAGTGAAGGGCCCTACGCCAAGGTGGGTTATGTTGATATCAACGAAGGCAGTTCGGATAATTGTGCCATCACTTCCTTTAAGGTAAGACGCCAAGTGGCTCCCGAGGCATACGAGTACTACGATTACGACGGAGATGGTCAGGTTCTGGGAGACGAGTTGGATGAGAACGGGTATACTCGTTTTGACGATTTGCGCTCGGATGGAGATTACGTGGAGTATTATTGTAATGATTTACTGCAGCCAGAGCAGCCCGTGGAGCTCTGGGGCTGGGATGCTTACGGAAATATGAATACCTGTTGGGCCACCGTGCTGCTGGAAGATAAACTGCCCCCCGTTTGCATTGCACCGAAAGATACCGTGGTGGCCTGTTACGATTATGTACCAACTGATCTGAGTCCGTTCGGCACCGCGGAGGCCTCCGATTACAGCTGTGGTGATTTGCTTATCGAAGAATTACCCGCAATCCATTCCACGAATCAGTGTGGACAGGGTACCATCCTACGTCGGTTTCAAGCGACCAAAAATCCAAACGCGGACCAGCCCCGGCTAGGACCGATTTGTGTGCAGACCATTCGTATTGAAGCGATTCATGATTACAGTATTTGTTTTCCGGCGGATACCAGTCTGGAATGTGGCCTGGAATTGGCCCAAATGGAGCCTGAGCTCAATAGTAACGGCTGCGCCCTTTTTGCCGTCAGCTTTGAAGATATCAGGCTAGAAACCGAAAATGCGGCCTGCTACAAGCTCATCCGTACCTACAGTGTGATCAATTGGTGCGAGTATCAAAAAGAGGATCCTTTTATCCACATCGAACGCGACGTAAATGACGATAACATCCCGGGGAATTTACCGGTTTGTGTTGTGGTCAAACCGGGAGATAGTACCTTTTTGGATAGTAATACCAATCCCTACGATACCCTCCCCGACCATAAGGGCTACTACTACGGTAGTCAATCCAACCCTAATCTTCGATCCACGGGTTACTGGAAGTATACCCAGCATATTCAGGTACGGGATACTACGCCTCCGGCACTAAGCTTTCCGGATAGCCTGGTTTTTGAAAGCCGCTATGCTACTGGGCAGGATCAGTGCTTTGGCTTGGCTACCATCCCCTTTACGATTGAGGAGACCTGCGACACCTTTATAGACTTGAGCCTTTCGTTGGATTTAAATGCTCAGGGAGAAGATTTTGTTCCGCTGTCGAAGGAATATTTGTTTGGCGACTTTCCGAATTATGAGCTCATGACCGAGTTTCCAATCGGTAATCATCAGCTGCGCATCAGAGCAAACGACGGCTGCGGAAATACCAGTATTGTTCATATTCCCTTTGAGGTAATAGATAAGAAAGCACCGGCACCTATTTGTGGGGATATGCTGGCCGTGGAGTTGTCTTTTTGGGAAACCGATGATACCCTGACAGCCATTGCTACTGCACGGGTAGATGCGCTATTACGTAGTCCGGTATACGACTGTAATGGGCAGGGAGAGAACGGCCTGGTTACGGATTATTCCATCAATCGGTCGGATAGTAGGGTCGTACGGGGGCAGCGGGAATTGAGCTTTGGCTGTGCGGATGCCGATCGATTCATCGAAGTAGAAATTTACGCCTGGGATGAAATGGGTAACCACGATTACTGCACGACTTACATTCATGTACAGGATAATCGCTCGGTCTGTGAACAGCTGGCTAATGCCGGAATGATCTCCGGAAGTATACAAACGCCGGATGGCGATCGGGTAGAGGAGGTGATGGTCGCCTTGTCGGGCGAAATGAATGCAATGTACGCTACCACTAGTACCGGAGATTTTATTTTTGAGTCTCTGCCTTCCGGCAAAAACTACCAGGTACGTCCTACGAAGGATGACGATCCCCGAAATGGCGTCAGTACTCTGGATTTGATCAAAGTGCAGAAGCACGTACTCGGCATTACCCCAATTATCAATCCTTACCGCCTGATTGCCGCTGATGTCAATAACTCTAAGTCGGTGACTACGCTGGATATGATTCAGTTACGAAAAATTATCCTGAATATAGACGATCACTTCCGGAACAATACCAGCTGGCGCTTTGTAGAAGCCAATTACGAATTCCCGGATCGGGAAAACCCCTGGATGGAAGCCTTCCCGGAGACGATTCGGGTCGAGGATATGAAAGGCCCCGCGGATATTCACTTTGTGGGGGTTAAGATCGGAGATGTTAATGGCAACGCCACCGCTAACCAGTTACAGGGTTCTACGGTATCGCGGAGTGCCGGACAATTAAATCTCTTTATCCGGGAGCAGGCGCTGTCGGATGGAGAAGTACTGGCGGTTCCGATTAGCGTCAAGGAACTGGATGAAATTGATGGCTTGCAGGGTACCCTGTCTTTTGATACCGACAAATTACGTTTCCTAACTATGAATTATGGTCTTTTGCAGTCAGGGCAAATTGGTCATTTCGAAACGGATCGTCGACTGTCATTTAGCTGGAACCGGGCACAGGAGAAAGAATGGAAAGACGAAGAAGTTCTGGTGACCATTTATTTCCAGGCCAAAAAGAATTTATACCTGAGTAACGCGATTCAACTCAATTCCAGCCTGACCCAAAAAGAAGCCTACAACATTTTCGGAGAATACCTGGATGTAAATCTGGTCTTTGAACAGGTCGAAACCAGCGATTCCAGCTGGAACTTATTTACGAATCGGCCCAATCCATTCCGGGGGCAGACGACTTTCCCCTTTTATCTGGAAAAGGAAAATCTGGTAAAGGTAGCCATTTACGACCTGCAGGGGCGCCGGGTTTGGTCTGGCCAAGAGCAACGATCGGCCGGTTTGCAGCAATGGACAGTATCCGCTTCCCTTTTTCCCGCTAAGGGGCTCTATTACTTCCGGATGGAAATCGACGGGCAGGAAAGGACAAAACCTATTCTATTTGAATAGTCCTACAGCCTTGGTATTTAAAATTATCGTTCTATCTTAGCCCTCGTCCCAAAAAAGACGGGAGCCAGAAGCGATATGAACTACGAATATTTTATAGCCCGAAAAGTAGCTACCGGACAGAAAAAGTCCTTTACCCGCTTGATTATCCGCATTGCGATCATTGCGATTGCCCTCAGTATGTCCGTGATGATCTGTTCGTCGGCACTAATTGCCGGGTTTAAGCAAGAGATCAGCGAAAAGATCTTTGGTTTCTGGGGGCATATCCACATTACGGGGTCGAGTATTTATCAGGCAGTAGTAGAAAACGATCCGATTAATAAGCAGCAGGATTTCTATCCGAATTTATTAGAGGAAGAACGCATTACTTATCTGGATCGGGGTACTTTTATGGGGCGCGAATACGTACGTGAGCAGCAAACCAGGGGAGGGGTCTCCCACCTTCAGGTATTTGCGCTGCGTTCGGGCATCATTCAGGCAAATGAAGAAATTGAAGGAATTGTCCTCAAAGGGGCCGGTGAAGATTTCAATTGGACTTTTATGAAGGATTATCTTCGAGAGGGAGCACTGCTTTCCTGGCAAGATAGTGTGGTTTCCAATGGCATTTTAATCTCCCAGCAGACCGCCGATCGCCTGCGATTAAGTGTGGAGGATCCCCTGCGCGTGGTTTTTGTAGAAAATGAGGAGCCCATTCAGCGCCGGTTTGTAGTGAAGGGTATTTTTAAGACGGGGCTGGAAGAATATGACTCCCGTTTTGCACTAGTGGATATAAGAAAGATCCAGCAACTCATGGGCTGGACCGAAAATCAGGTTGGTGGGTTTGAAGTATTTATCGATGATATTGATGATTTAGATCCGATTGCTAATCACATATACTACAATGTCTTGCCCGAAGATCTCTACGCCGAAACCATAGAGGAAAAATTTCGCGAGATTTTTCAGTGGTTGGCTTTGCAAGATATCAACGAGGTGGTCATCATGGGCTTAATGATCATTGTAGCCATCATTAATATGATTACGGCGCTGCTGATTCTCATTCTGGAACGCACCAATATGATCGGTACACTCAAGGCCCTGGGAAGCTCCAATTGGGGGATTCGTAAAATCTTTCTGTATTATGCTTCCTACATTATCATTCTGGGGATCTTTTGGGGGAATTTGATTGGCCTGCTGCTCTGTTTTTTGCAGGATAAATTTCGCTTTATTACCTTAGACGAACAGAATTATTATCTGGATTACGCACCAGTGGAGGTTGATTTTTGGACGATTTTGCTATTAAACCTTGGAACCTTGCTGGTCGTTCTGCTGTTTTTAATCATACCTTCTTATCTGGTGACGAGAATTAGTCCGATTCGGGCTATTCGGTTTAGGTAAAGGGTAAAGTAGAAAGGATAAAGTAGAAAAGATGGATGTGACAAAACTAAAGGAGGCCATTGAGCAATGGGTAGAAGAAGGCCTGGATTATGAGGCCATTAAGCAAAAGGTAGATGCACGAAAGCCGGAAAAAGAAGTCCGCACGGTCTTACTAGAATTTGCCGACGAGCGCCTTTATCATAAAGAACTGGAGCGTGACTACCGTTCAAAAAATTATTTCCAGCTCCTAATGGGCATCGCACTGGTTGGTTTTGCGGGGTATATTGCCTACGTAACCCGCGATGAGGTTTTCATCAATGCCAATTTCAAAAGAATTATTCAGTTTATCTTTCTGTTGATCGGTCTGATCGGTACCTGGAATATTAAGGAAGCCTGGAAAAAGCTTTGTACGCCTTTCGAACCCCCCGAAAACTTCGGCTATAACCGCAAAAAATTCCAACGCTTCTAAAGTGGTACAGACAAGCTATGCCTTGTCTCAACGAAAAAAGGCCCGCCAATTGACGGACCTGAAACCACATTGTTCACCAGTTTATTATTCTTTTCTCTTCGCTTTCGCTAAAAAACTATCCATCACTGTCTTCTGCACAATCTTCTCGTAGTGCTTTTAGGTCTTCTCGTGAAGCAACATCTACGATGGTACCATCCCGATACTCAACTTGAATGGGGAAGGCCAGGGCTGGACGCTCTTCAGCATTAGGATTGTTCGCTTTCCATCTTCTTGTTTTTTGTTGTAGATCCCGACGATCGGTAGCCGTGATTGTATTGCCATCCGGTAGTGCAATATTAAGAGGGAACACAGGCCGGAAGCAATCTCCTCCGAGGTGCTTTCCACGCTTGTCGCGTCTCTCTTTAAAGAACTCTCTACGGCATTCAATACGTAATTTGCGTAAATCCGCTCTGGATTCAACCGAAATGATAGTCCCTTCCTCGTCCATCACTTCCAAAGGAAATGCCAGATGGGGGCGGTTTTCAACATCGGGATTGGCTTCTTTCCAGTCGCGGATGGTCGTTCTCAGGTTTTCGTAGTCTTCCACTTCCACCACGCTACTGTCGGGGAACTGAATGCTGATGGGAAAAACAAAGGAGTAGCAGCCAAAACGACCACAGTTACCTCGCTCTTCGATGTCAAAGACCGAACTGTTGACGTAGAATTCCACGTCTTCGGTAACGTTTAAATCCTCCTTTTCACAGGAAGAAAATAAGGTGATAGCACCCAGGGCTAGTAAGAATGAGAATTGCAATAACTTGTTCATGTTCTTGTTTTTAACTTTTAGTAAATAGAGCAGTTAATTTGTCAAATTCATAAGGAAAAGACCGGCTTCCACTTTTTGTAACCGGATTGATTTGTTAAAAAAATGTTAAGAAAAACGAGGGGTGTCGCTAAAGGGCACAAATTGGGGAAATGACTGAATTGCGCTACCTTTGTCAAATAACCTTACTCAATCTAAAATATTCATGCGATCAGATAAGGAATGGTGGTCTGCACTAAAGGCGGGAGAGGAAGATGCTCTGGCCCATATTTATACCACCCATATTGCCGATTTGCTGCAGTATGGTAATCGATTTTCTCAGGATGAACTGCTGGTAGAGGATTGTATTCAAGAGTTGTTTGTACAGCTGTGGAACAGACGGTCTGGTCTGGGCGATACCTCTTCCATTCGGGCTTACCTGTTTGTTGCCTTGCGACGTAGTATTATCCGGGCGGTCAAAAAAAATAGGAAATATACGAGTAATTACAGTCCGGATGATTATGACTTTCAGGCCGAACTGGACATTGAAGAGATGATCATTGCCAAAGAAATTTCTGAAGAACAGACGGCTCAATTGGCCGCTGCTTTTGAGGCATTGTCCAAACGGCAGCAAGAAGTCCTGTACCTGCGTTTTTACCAAAATATTGAATACGAAGATATTTGTGAGATAATGGATATTGGTTATCAGTCGGTACGTAATCTGGTCTCTGCTGCGATTGGAAAACTGCGTACTTACCTGGAATTAATCATCTTTTTGTGCTACTTTTTTCTAAAAAATGGAGTACAAACGGTTGACTTGAGTCTCTTCCTATAAAAAAAAGTATGCGGACAGTATCTTATTCCATCACTTTATTTATTGTGTTTTTCCTGTTTTCCGCCTGCGAAGAGGAAGAGGTAATTTATCTGGACAATGAGCTGATTGCTTATTTTGAGCGTTTCGCCGTGGAAGCCAGCCACTTCAATATTCAATTTGATAATCAGGAGGATAGAGTAGAGGGCTATTTGAGTGATCTGGAGGAAAGGGCCATCAGCGGGAAATGCGAGCGTAATAGTGTTTACCCCGATCGGGTATATATTGATATAGATTTTTGGCGTAAGGCCAATGATCTGGAGCGGGAATTTGTGGTGTTTCACGAATTAGGGCACTGCTTTTTAAATCGGGGGCACCTCGACGATGCGGACGCTAATGGGGCTTGTAAAAGTATGATGCACAGTGGCGAAGGGGATTGTCGAAATTCGTATAGTCTTTCGAGTCGGGTCGCTTATTTAGAAGAATTATTTACCTTTTGATAAGGTATATTAAAGCAAAGATATGGGAGATCAATTTTTACCAAATGACGAACAAGAGGCAGAAGACCAACTGCGCAAAAACCTCAAATTTAAAAAGGTACGGGTCGAGACCGATTCTTCTGCACTTTGGGATCGCATCCGTAAAGATATTCAGCAGGATACACCGGTACGCTCTATTCGCACTGCGCGGCGAAATCGTCTCTATTGGTTGTCAGCGGCGGCCACGATACTTCTAGTTTTGGCTTTTTTCTTTCTTTGGCCTTCTGGGATGGAAGAGTACCAGACGCAGATGGCCGAAACCATAGAGTTAAGCTTGCCGGATCAATCTAGCGTGGTGGTCAATGCCAATAGCGAACTGAGATATAATGCCGAAAACTGGTCTGAGGAGCGAAAAGTGACACTGCGAGGTGAAGCTTTTTTTCAGGTAGAAAAAGGGCAGCGTTTTACGGTAGCAACCGAGCGGGGGGAAGTAGAAGTCTTAGGTACCGCTTTTAACGTTTATGCACGGAATGAATCCTTTCGGGTAAGTTGTCAGGAAGGCCGGGTGGCCGTCAGGAGCACATCTGGGCAGGAAACCATTCTGGAAGCTGGAGATGTAGCTACGCTTATTGATGGAGAATGGAAAAGAGCAGAAGTGCGCACAGCTGATATCGCCTCCTGGCGGAATGGCTTATTTGTCTATGAGGGAGAAAGTGTAGCTTTTATACTGGATGAGCTAATGCGGCAGTACGGTGTAGATATTCGTTATCCCGAAAATATCTCGGAAGAAGCCCTTACCATGCGCTTTGATCGAAACCAGTCTCTGGCAGAAAGCCTGGAGCCCATTCTGTTTTCCTATCGCCTGTCGATTAAACGGGATGGCCAAAATGTAGTCTTAGAATAGAAACGAAGAAGAGCGATATGCGACCTTGCCTGGCTTTAATCATGATGTTGGCTTGTTTCCTTGCGGCTAAGGCGCAGCGGGCCTCGGCTTATTTTGAAATTAAAAAAAGCCAACCATTAGAGCAGGTACTCCAAACCATAGAGGAAGATTATAATCTGGTTTTTTCCTACCCTGATCGGCTCGCCAAAGCAGTGAAAGTTGCTCCGGCTCGCTGGGATACCCGCTCTACGGATGCCTTACTCAATGCACTTTGTGAGCAGAATAACTTAGAATACCGGATTTCTGATCAGGGGGATATTATGCTCAGACTCCAATTACAGCCTAAAATAAACGACAAGGTTCCCGACCAATGGCTACTCAGAGGAAAGGTGGTCGACCAGGCGGATAATGGTATTGCGGATGTCGCCATTTATCTAGATACGCTGCAACTTGGCGCTTTCAGTGACGAGCAGGGAAACTTTCAGTTTAAAATTCCCTTCGCCAGTCGGGATCGAAAGTTGATTTTTCAGCTGATCGGTTACCAAAGCCAGAAAGTACCGGTCCATTTGCTAGAAGAGCAGGAGCCGATAAAAATGCAGCAGGTATCTTTAGACCTGGATCCGGTAACGGTGACGGAGCGCTTACCACGACTACAACAACTGCAGGCCGATGGCGGCCTGAAATGGATAGGGCTGGATGGAATAGAACCCGGTAGTATTCTCGGAGCGGATATTTTCCGGACGATCCAATTGTTACCTGGCGTTAGTGCCCACGATGATCTGAGCGCAGCGGTAAAGATCCGGGGTAGCGGGAGTGACGAAACGCTGCTCTTACTTGACGGCATACCTATATATAAGGCGGAACATTATTTTGGTATTTTTTCGGCGATAAACAGCCAGTACGTTCAGCAAACCACCTTGTACAAAAATGCCTTACCCGCTGCTTTTGGTGGCAAAACGGGAGGTATGCTATTAATGGAATCGAATGGGGAGTTATACAACCGAATGGGCGGCCATCTGAATGTCGATTTACTGACTTCTTCGGTCGTACTCAGAGCCCCGCTGGGAGATCAGGTAGCCCTTAGCCTAAGTGGGCGGACCACCTATCAAAACGCGGCCAGTAATCCAATCTTTGATGCCCTGGAGAGTGAATCCCTCGCGTCTTCCCAAACCATCCGGGAAAACTTTACCCGTCCGGATTTATTGGAGACGGTACCTACCTTTCAGTTTTATGATGTAAACGCCCGGCTGGTATACCGGCGGAATGAGCAAAGTAGTATGGATCTTAATTACTATCAGAGCCAGGATGACTTTAGTAATGAATACGAGAACGATTTTCGGGTGAGGTTAGGGGCAGATCGCTTCGCGCAAAATGTCGAAGCTTTTTCAAATTTAGAAGCCTGGTCGAATCGGGGTGCAAGCTTAAATTACCATTACGATTTTTCGAATAGCTGGGATCTTAAAGCCAATCTGTATTACAGTCAATTTGAAAATGAAGGTTCGGTAAGTTCGACTTTGACCCGGGTACGTCCGGGGGAAGATATCGATCTGAGGAGTTTCGATAATTTCCAGAAAAACAAGATAGCCGACAAAGGGGCTAAGTTGTTATTTTCCAGGTCACTGGCTCATCTACGTAATTTAGAGGCTGGCCTGGAATTCATTCAGCATCAAAATGAATTCACTTTACAGGAGGAAGATCGCCGGATGCTACAAAATGAATCGGCTGCCCACCAAACGGCTCTTTTTTCTACCTTGCCGCTGCTCAATCGAAAGCAGGTCTTTATTGAAATGGGAAATCGGCTCACCTATTATTCGGCAAGTAATCAAATTTACTGGTCGCCACGACTGAATATAAAATACCAGCTGCAAAAGCAGGGCTATTTCAAAGCAGCTTTTACCCGTTCCAATCAGTTCGTTCGGGAATTCATTTACAACAATCGGCTTGGACAATCCCTGTCTTTTTTCACCCTGAGTAACGAAGATCAATTCCCCGTTGGGATTTCCAATAATTATATGCTGGGTAGCCACTGGCGTCTGGGCGACTGGAGACTGGATCTGGAATTGTATAAGAAGGATTTCTGGGGACTCATCGAATACGGTCGGGTATTTCCGGGCTTCGATCCCGAGGAGGTCAACCCCGGTCGGCTACGCGAATATGCTATTTTTAACGGGCAGGGAAATACCCATGGTTTAGACTTTATGCTGAGCCTGGAGCGCGAAAAATACCAGGGCTGGCTTTCCTATACCCTGAGTAAAACCACCCACGAATTCAAAGCGATATATCGGGGGGCGAGCTTTCCCTCCGAAGACGATCGCCGACACCAGTTGAGTTGGGTAAACAATTACACCTGGGGACCGCTTAGCCTGTCGGCTACCTACGTAATGGCCAGTGGCCGCCCTTTTCTGAATCTAGCGCAGCTGCAGGAACCCAGAGACCTGCGTGAACTCAGTCCGGCACAATTATTTGATCGCTTGCCCGCTTATCACCGAATAGATCTGGGAATCCGTTATCCATTTACCTGGAAGTGGGTAGATTGTGCACTGGGTTTGTCGGTCTACAATGTAACCAACCGGCGAAATGTAAAGTACCAGCAATTCGTTTATTCCATCCCTTACCAAAACCGGGACAACGGTATGATTCGCAACCTCAATCAGGTTATCGGAAATACCACGGGCATGTTGGATCGTACGGTCAATTTGAGTTTTTCAGCTCGATTTTGATACAGCCGCATTTTCTTATACCTTTGTTTTAGCCAAGAACAGGGTCTATGCAATGCCTGGTGAAATTTATTATTATAGGACTTCGTAAGCTTACTTTTCTACTGCTTCGCCTGGTAGAGATTTTCTATTATTTCCCCATGCGCCTGGGACGACTGTTGCGGCATCTTGGTAAGGGAGCAAATCGGTACGCAAAGCTGCGCAACCGCCCCGTGGCCAGGATTGGCTTTTGGTGGTTAGAAACGCTACTGTATCTTCTTGACCTGATCGGGTTCGCCGAAATTTACGAGGCGCTGGCTAATATAATCAAATTTAACACGCGTCCCTTATACGGTTGGGAGATAGAACTGGGAAAAAGGATCTACGGGGAAAGTATACGCTGGCAACGGGTTAGGCTGGATGAGGCTGCCTGGATTGGGCCCCGGCAGTTTAGCTTGTGCTACGTAAGCGGCTTCACTATTAATAGCTGGGGACCAATGAATAATGCCCTGCTTATTCATGAATTAATGCACGTCTGGCAATATCAACAAATGGGCCTGGTTTACATCGTCCACGCTTTACGCGCTTATCATTCTGAAGAAAATTATAACTACGGCGGACTGGAAAAACTCCGGGAAGTGAAAGCCACTCAAAAAGGGATTTGGGCTTTTAATTTGGAACAACAGGCCGATATTATGTCTGATTATTATCGGCTCAGCGAAAATCAGCCTCCCCAATGGGGAAACGCTCATATCTATGACCTGCCGGTTTATGCTTATTTTATCGAGCAGGTCCAACGGGGCTAATTCACCGCAAGCTTGGGAAATACTTAGTTTAATCGTATGTTTGCGAGCACAAAATGGGTGATTTATGATTCAGTACTATGCCAAGGTAGAAGGCCGACTTAAGGAGTTGGAGCAAGCTGCTCCCGGTTGCTGGGTCAATATCGTGCCACCCTTTAACCAGGAGGAGCTCGAAGAGGCCTCTCAGCGCTTTGATGTGCCTCTTGATTTCCTTTTAGACTCTCTGGATATTGATGAACGTTCGCGTTATGAGTACGAAGAGGAGGTGCGCCTCATTCTCGTCAACACCCCCGTGCTCAATCCGATGGATGAGGAAAATGATGCGATTTACACTACGGTGCCGATTGGTATCATCCTTTCCGAAGAGAACTTGATTACCATCACTTCCGTGGAAAATCCTGTGCTTGAGCGATTTCTGGATGAAAAAGTCAAAAACTTCAACCCGGGCAGCTTAAAACGCTTCATCCTACAGATTTTGGAGCATAATGTTTATCGGTTTTTAACCTGTCTGAAGAAATTAGATCTCAAGCGAAACCTCATTGAACAGGAACTCTATCATTCCAGTCGAAATCGGGAGCTGAGACAACTACTGAGCATCGAAAAAAGTCTTGTTTATTTCCTGAATTCCCTGAGCGCCAATGATCTGCTCAAAATGAAGATGAAGCGCACCGATTTCCTCAATATTCGAGACGATGAAGATCTTTCTGATTTGTTTGAGGATATCATCATTGATAATGGCCAGGCCCTGGAAATGGCCAACGTCTATAATAATATCCTGAGTGGAACCATGGATACCTACGCTTCCATCATTTCGAATAATATGAACGTCACCATCCACCGCTTAACCCTGGTGACGATTTTTTTGGCAGTGCCCACCTTGATTGCCAGTTTCTACGGTATGAACGTAGAGGCGCTTCCCCTGGCTGGAAATCGCTATGCCGTCTACTTTATTTTGATTTTCTCTATTGTTATTAGTTTACTTCTCGCCTGGTATTTTCAACGCAAGCGACTCTTTTAAATCAGGTTATCCACAAGTGTTGATAACTTTATCCACATGATCAGTTTACTGTAAATCAATAGTTTGTGGTGCTGAAAATGGCAATGTGGAAAACTTTTTCCACGGGTCTGCTTAATAATACTTATAATTGAACAGAGTTAGAAAAAATTAGGGGTTTTAATCGGCCCTCCTTTGTTATTAACTTACTGATATTGAGCGGACCTGCTTTTAGGGTTCGCTTTTTTTTTGGTAAAAAAAGAAAGGCTCCATACCATATTCTTTATATAGTCGTTTTTCTTATATTCGATATATATTTATTCATTTGCCGTAAGGCTCCCCCCACCGTACGTACTGTGTAATTCAATTACCTGATAACTGTCCCACGAGGAATCGAGACGCTGGGATACTGAAAAGTAATCTTATGAGGAGCTACATTCTTGTTATGTTCTATTTGGCCGGCAGCCTGACCGGATTTGCGCAAGCCAAATGGGAGCTTGGAGGCTTGGTAGGAACAACTACTTACCAGGGGGACTTAATGCCTAGAAATCTACCGGAGCTGGAATCATTCGACCTGGCTTATGGGGCATTTGTTCGACATCATTTATCCCCAACCTGGGCCCTGCGTGCGAATGCACTGCTGGGCAATTGGCACTCTTCTGATCAATACGCTACGGATATTAACCGACAAAACCGGGGCTTTACCTTTTCCAATCGACTTACGGAAACCAGTCTGTTACTGGAATGGGATCCCTGGGGTAAGTTGCGTTATGTAGATGGGCCCTATCGGTTTCGTCCTCGTGTCACGCCTTTTGGTTACCTGGGTATTGGTGCAGGTTTCTATCAGATCGAGAATAGTTATCGCCAAAATGCCGGGGAGGGCTACTCTGATTTGATTCAGCAAGACCAGGAAGCCAGCGCCGGTCTGGTGAGTCTGGCGATTCCAGCTGGGCTGGGCCTAAAAATTGATTTAAGCAAACGAAGTACCCTGAGTCTGGAAGGAGGTCCCCACTATGGCTTCAATGATCTTTTTGATGGCGTAAGTCAAAGTGGGGAAGCCAGTACCAACGACTGGTACTGGCATATGGGGGCTTCTTTATCAATTCGTTTGGGTAAGAAAGACAGTGATGGAGATGGTCTGCCCGATAAGGAGGATGCCTGCCGCCTGGTGGCGGGAAGTCTTTCAGCCCGGGGCTGTCCGGATCGAGATGGGGATGGGGTAGAAGATGCGGAAGATGTCTGCCCGGATTTACCCGGTCTTATGGCTTTTAGTGGTTGTCCGGATACCGATAAAGACGGGATCATGGATCCGGCCGACAACTGTCCACTACTTTACGGTTACGAAGAGACCAACGGTTGTCCGGATATAGATAACGACTGCATCACCGATTCCCTGGATCGCTGTCCTGAAATAGCAGGCTTACTGGCTTTTGAGGGCTGCCCGGACCAGGACGGTGATGGGATTGCCGACCCCGATGATCAATGTCCCGAGGAAGCAGGACTACCGGAGCACAATGGCTGTCCCTTACTGGATACCGATTGTGACGGGATTGTCGATATTTTAGATGACTGCCCGGAAATTCCCGATACGATTGGTTTTACCGGCTGCCCCGATTTGGATCAGGATGGCATACTGGACAGTCTGGATCTTTGTCCCACCATTGCCGGACCCGATAGTACGGGTGGCTGTCCGGTGGTCACTGCAGAGGCAGAAGTACTGCTGGCAGAAGCCCAGCAAAATGTACGTTTTCAAACGGGAAGTGCTGATTTATTAAGTTCTTCGAAAGAGATTCTGGACGAGGTAGCAAAGCTTTTGGAAGAAGCCCCTTATTACGAACTTTTTCTGGCTGGATACACGGATAATGTAGGTCGAGCCAGCAGCAATAAGTCGCTATCGGAACGTCGGGCAAAATCCTGTTACGAATATTTGATGGGCCGGGGAATATCACCGGACCGAATGTCGTTTAAGGGGTTTGGTGAAGAAAATCCAATTGGTGATAATTCTACTACTACCGGAAGAAAAAAGAACCGTAGAGTGGCTTTTAACCTAAGTGTAATGAATCAGGAAGAGTAATAATCTTGTATATTTGACCAAAATCATCCCAAAAATCGATTGTAATGAAACTGTTTTTATCTTCTTTACTTTTTTGTTTACCACTATTGGTGGCTGCTCAAATTAATTATTGGCAGGGTGGGCTTTTTTTAGGAGGCGCTGGTTTTTCCGGAGACGTGAATCCGCAAGCTACGCCTGATCTCTCGGAAGTGAGCCTGGCCGTCGGGTTTATCGGCAAGGTAGACGTTACGCCAAAAATTGGCTTCAGGGGGAGTATTACCTACGCCAACCTGGTCGGTGATGACGCAAATTATCCCATTCGTGTAGACCGTGGATTTCGTTTTAATACGACTTTAATCGAGCTGGCCGGAGTGGCGGAGTGGGAGCCTTTCGCTAGTAACCGCTACTATGCCAATGCGAGGGGAGGGGTTGAAATGGATCGCATTGTTTCTCCTTATTTGTTCGCTGGAGTTGGCCTGGGTTTTGCTAATTTGAACACTGATTTTTCTCAATACGAGGGAAATAACCCATTAATCGAGCAGGGTATTCGGGAAGACCGATCAAAAGGCTCCTCACAGACGGCTTTTGTTTTGCCCTTGGGGGGAGGTATTAAATTCGATCTGTCGAACCGGCTGACGATTGGTATAGAATTTAGTGGGCGTCTGTCCTTTTCTGACGATCTGGACGGCATTAGTGCCTCCGCAAATCCGGATAATGATGATGTATACTTTTTTAGCGGTTTGAATACCTACTATCGTTTTTTTAATTAGCCTTAGCCCAGAAGCTCTCGTTTAAGGCGTTGGACGCCAACGGTAGCTGTAGCCTCAATCGTCCTTAAGTGCCTGCGAGCTTGTAATTCATAGTTTATCGATGGCCGTGGATCGACATAAAAAATGGGAGCGGTTCTTGGTGCGTAGGCCACTAAGCTTGCGGCGGGATAGACCTGCATAGAAGTACCAATAATGACGATGATATCCGCCTCGCTCGTAAGTTTTACGGCGGGTTCAATCTTAGGGACGCCCTCTCCAAACCAAACGATATGCGGGCGAAGCTGGTAGCCTTTTTCACAGGTATCTCCCATTTTAAGGTCTTTCTCCCAATGGTATACCAGCTCCGGATATTGAGTCGAGCGGACTTTGTTTAGTTCACCGTGTAGGTGTAGTACTTTGTTGCTGCCAGCTCTTTCGTGCAAGTCATCAACATTTTGTGTAATGATTTGCACATCGAAGTGTTCTTCCAGTTCGACCAGGCCCTTATGGCCGGCATTGGGCTTTACTTCTGTCAGTTGCGCCCTGCGCTTATTATAAAAATCCAATACCAAATCTCTGTTTTTAGCCCAGCCCTCTGGAGAAGCCACTTTTGTGACATCGTGGTTTTCCCATAGTCCGTCATGATCTCTAAAGGTTTTTATTCCGCTTTCTGCGCTCATGCCAGCGCCAGTTAGCACGACTACTTTTTGCATTTGTATATAGTTTTAGTAAAGTCCTTTTTTACAGGTGTTTAGCTCCTAAGTGGATGCACTGGGTCAAGGTGTTTGAGGTGGACCCGCCTAAGTAGGATTCGGCAACTTACTACCAGACTTGCGATGGCGTAATTTTTGAAAAGCTTTACCCAGGTGTAAGATAATATCGCTAGCGATCAAGGCTTCTTCTCCCATTTCCTCCCTGGCGAAATCACCAGCACTTCCGTGCAAAAACACACCTAGCAGGGCGGCCTGCTCTGGCGAATAGCCCTGAGCTAGCAAGCCCGTTAGTATTCCCGTTAAAACGTCTCCACTACCGCCGGTAGCCATACCGGGATTGCCACTGGTGTTAAAGAATATTTTTCCATTGGGTAAAGCAATGCGGGTATGGGCGCCTTTTAGGATAATGATTAATTGTAATTCCTGACTCTTTTTCTGCAACCAATGCACTTGTTCCCAGCTATCCTCACTGGCTCCAAAGAGCCTTTTGAATTCTCCGGGATGGGGGGTAAGAATACTATTTTTGGGTATTTGTTTCAGCTTTTTGGGGGCTTTCGCCAAAATATTAAGTGCGTCGGCATCAATGACCAGAGGCTGCCTGGCCCGCTTGAGCAATTGCCAAAGAGCAGAGGCTGTAGCAGACGATTCACCAATGCCGGGACCAATGCCGACTGCTGAATATGGAGATAAGTCGGGCACCTGTTGGATATCAGTAGTGTTAGGGTCCACTTCGACCATTGCTTCGGGGATGGCTAGCTGTAGTACCTCATAGGCGATTTTGGGAGCGTACATTGTAAGTAGACCTGAACCCGATCGCAGGCAGGCTCGGCCGCAAAGTTGTGCGGCTCCTAACATTCCGTAGCTACCGGCAATTAAAAGGGCATGACCAAAGCTTCCCTTATGGCTAAAAGCGGTTCTTTTCTGTAGGATAAGACCCAAGTCTTCCGCGCGGTTTAAAAAATAGGGGCTGTATTCTTTTTTTGCGAAAGTAGAAGCCAAACCAATATCGACGGCTTGCCATTGCCCGACAAAGGGAGCATTTTCGGCCAAAAAGAAAGACAATTTAGGCCGCTGGAAGCTAATGGAATAGTCTGCCTGAAAAGCAGTGCCAAAGGCGGGCCCTTCGGCCGGTAAGCCGGAAGGAATATCGATGGCAACTTTGGCCCCTGGGGACTTATTCATTGATTGGATCACTTTGGCCCAGTAGCCCTCGACCGGCCGATTTAATCCCGTACCAAAGATACCGTCAATAAGAATAGTATGATGATTGAAATTGGGCAAAGGGTCGTCCTCGCTGATGCGATTTAGCTGGATCGTATCCATGGCGGGAAGACGATCCAGATTGGTGGAGAAATCTTCGGAAAAAGAGGAGCCAATCTCACAGATACTCACCTGCAGGGGATAGCCCTTAAAGTGTAGCATACGGGCGATGGCTAAAGCATCTCCACCATTATTACCAGGGCCTGCAATAAGATGCACCGAATGGGTAGTATCCGGAAAGCGAATGCTAAACTGCCGGACGAAGGCGCTGGCTGCCCTTTCCATCAGATCAATGGATGGAATCGGTTCGGTTGTAATGGTAAACTGGTCCCAGTTTTTTATTTGGCTTGCTAAAAATAATTTCATCAAAAAATTGCTTTTGGTCGATGAATTTAGGTTTTTTATCGCTAATTTACCCAAATAAACAGATAAAATACACTTGGTTAAAAGCAGGCAGTATGAAAAAATACTTGATAGTACTCATCTGTACGACTAGCTTCCAGTCTTGTTCGATCTTAAATGATGGTGTTGGACATCATAATTACCTGACCCGAATTCAAGCGAGTAGTAAATGCCACCAACCCAAACGCGCACGGTCAAGCCGAAAAGTTAAAAGCATCGCTTCTCTGCCGGGAGGAGGTCCTCCTATGAGACTTTCGGGTTTTGACGAGGCCTCTTTCTTCAGGGAGATGAAAACTGCGGACCGCTTTAGGTTTCCGCCCCGTTAGCCTGGAGAATTACCAATTAGAAAAGGCGGCGTTAAAAATATCTTCCATCACCTGAGTGGAAATGGTACTGATAGCCTCTTCTTCCACACTCGCAAAATCGGTATTGGCATTATAGTCATAGAAAAAAGAGAAATTCCTTTTCCATCCTTCCGCATCCGTTACGTTGTCGACGTATTCGATGGCCAGGGTAATGGTAAGCCGGTTAATGGCTACCCGGTTATTCGCGCCGGGGGCTTCGGAGCTAATCCGAAAATTGACTAGCGTCCCGATGAATTCTATGTCCGGATTGGTGTCATCCTGCCGTAATCTGGAGTTCAATCGAATTTTATTTCGTAAATCTTCGGCTAATTGTTGATCCAAATTGGGAAGACTAGCTTCCGAATTATTGATAAACGGGCCCACATAGTAGCTCTCAATGCGTGGATCAATAGAAGCACCCGATTGTGATATGCTGCACTTGGTGGTCACATTAGCCGCCAGTAGTAAGGTGAAAATCGATATAGAAAACCATTTGTACTTTCTCATAATAGCAAAACGCAAAGGACTACAGGTTGTATTGTTTGATCTTTCGATAAAGTGTACGTTCGGAGATGCCCAATTCATTAGCTGCATCCCGTCGGCGATCATTGTGTTTTTTTAGGGCTTTTTGGATCAGGTTTTTTTCGTGGAATTCCAGGGAGAGGTTTTCGTCAATAAATTCCACGCTCTCGTATTCTTCTTCCTGGGCACGCTTTTCTTTTTCTGAGAGGATCAGTGGCATCACCCGGTCTTCTGGGGTATGATCTTCTTCGGGAGTGGGCTCAGGCCTGGTGTAAGATTCAAAACCCGGTCGATTACCCTTATTAAAGTAAGCTGCTTGGTTGGCCGGTTCGGGTGCTTCCAGTGCTTTCAAAGAATTGAGATCCGGTACGCGCAGATCGTTGCTCTGGATCAGCTCAAAAACCAGGGATTTCAGGTCGTTGAGGTCATTTTTCATCTCAAAAAGCAACTTGTAGAGAATTTCTCGCTCCTGGAAGCTATTACTGTCTTTTTCATTCCGGATGGCTGGCAAGTTACGCTTTAATATATTGGGGACAATCTTAACCAGATCATCGGCGGTGATTTGTCGCTTTTCGGAAAGGACGGATACTTTCTCTGCCACGTTTTTTAGTTCTCGTATATTACCGGGCCAATTATAATTTTCGAGTAGTAATCTTGCTTTTTCTCCTAATTGCACCGGGGCGGAGCGGTATTTCTCTGCAAAATCAACGGCAAATCGGCGAAAGAGCATATAAATATCCTGACCTCTTTCCCGCAGCGGGGGTACGTTGATCGTAATGGTGTTGAGGCGAAAATAGAGATCTTCTCTAAATTTCCCTTTCTGAATACGCTCCTGTAAATCCACATTTGTTGCCGCAACGATACGTACATCCGTTTTTTGCACCTTATTAGAACCGACCTTAATGAATTCGCCGTTTTCGAGAATCCGCAGTAGATAGGTTTGGGTGTCTAGTGGCATTTCCCCGATTTCATCCAGGAAAATAGTGCCCTCATCGTAGGTCTCAAAGTAGCCCTTTCGATCCGAAGTGGCTCCGGTAAAAGCTCCTTTTTCATGACCGAAAAGTTCGGAGTTGATGGTGCCCTCGGGAATGGCACCACAGTTAATAGCGATGAATTTGTTATGTTTACGGGCACTGAGCCCGTGAATGATTTTGGAAAAAATTTCTTTACCCACCCCGCTTTCGCCGGCGATCAGCACGGAGAGGTCCGTACTGGCTACGCGCACGGCGGTATCCAGTGCTCTATCGAGCAGGGGGGACTGCCCAATAATACCAAAGCGTTGCTTGACGACTTGTAGGTTTTCCATTTTGTGTTTTTTATGCCCTGATCAGATCGGGGCTTAAGCAGATTAATCCGTCAGTGTACCCATTAAAGTTGCGCTGGTAGCATCGTGTACCTTTACCCAAACGTAATCGCCGGGTTTAAGGCCTGGTTTTTTAGGGAAAACGATCATCTTATTTTGACTGTTACGTCCACAATAATCTTTATCGGATTTAGTAGAGTCTCTTTCGATCAGCACCTTAAAGGTCTTACCGATGTCCCGTTGGTTATGACGATAAGATATTTGATTCTGCAAACGAATAATTTCCTGTAAACGTTTTTTCTTGGTTGCTAGTGGAATATCATCTTCAAACTTGCGTGCCGCCAGTGTACCGGGGCGCTCAGAATAAAAGAACATATAAGACATACTGTAATCGGAATATTCCATGATACTCAGCGTCTCCTGGTGGTCTTCTTCCGTTTCCGTACAGAAGCCTGCAATAATGTCAGAAGAAATAGCACAATCGGGAATGATCCGTCGGATCGCATCCACGCGTTCCATATACCATTCGCGAGTATAGGTGCGGTTCATTAAGTCCAGTATCCGGGAGTTACCGGATTGTACGGGCAGATGAATGTAGTTGCAGATATTCTCATACTTGGCCATGGTGTGCAGGACATCATCTGTCATATCCTTGGGATGAGAAGTAGAGAATCGGATGCGTAAATCGGGATGAACCAATGCTACCATTTCAAGTAGTTCAGCAAAGCTGACGGCCGCTTTGGTTTCCGGATTTTCCCACTTGTAGGAATCCACGTTTTGTCCCAGTAGGGTAACCTCCCGGTAGCCCCGGTTAGACAAATCTTGCGCCTCAGCTACGATGGAGAAGGCGTCCCGACTACGCTCGCGCCCGCGAGTGAATGGTACTACACAAAAAGAACACATATTATCACAACCCCGCATGATGGAGATGAAGGCCGTCACCCCGTTCGAATCCAGTCGCATGGGGGGAATGTCTGCGTAGGTCTCTTCCCGGGAAAGAAAGACGTTTACGCCTTTGTCACCATCTTCCGCCGCACCAATGAGCTGGGGCAGGTCGCGGTAGGCGTCGGGTCCGACGACCAGATCGACCAATTGCTCTTCTTCGATTAATTTCTTTTTTAATCTTTCAGCCATACAGCCCAGGACGCCGACCACGGTTTCGGGTCTCTTATTCTTTACCTGATCAAAGACCCGCAGACGTTTACGCACGGTGTCTTCCGCTTTTTCGCGAATAGAGCAGGTGTTGATAAGAATGACGTCAGACTCCTCCATATTACGAGTCGGGGCGTAACCAATCTCAGAAAGGACGGAGGCAACGATTTCGCTGTCGCTAAAATTCATTTGGCAACCGTAACTTTCTATATAAAAACGCTTGGTTGTCGCAGAAGCATCTACGGAAGTCTTTTCTTCGAAGAAAACTTCGCCTTGTTTGCACTCCACAATTTTTTCTCCTTTTTTAGGAAGGGTAGGATTATCATTATACAACTTCATGGTCTCTTCTAATTTGGCCACAAATATAGGCTATTTTTGGGGATATATGCCATTTTGGCAGGATAAATAAAAATAGGGCGAAACAGGATTAGCTGCTTCGCCCTATAGGAAATGGGATATGTCCCGGGATTAATTATTCTTCCAGGCCTAGTTCCTGCATTTTTTGGCTGCGGTAAACGGCTTTTAAAGTTTCATTACGCTTCCTAACGGAGGGCTTAATAAACTCTTTGCGTTTACGAAGTTCTTTGACTACTTGAGCATCACGATGACGACGCTTGTAGCGTTTGAGTGCGCGATCGATAGATTCGCCTTCTTTTACATTGATGATTACCATACCAAAAAGCAGTTGTTTTGTTTGAATGATTTCTCTAAAAAAGAATAGGCCCTCTTTTTCGGAGAACCTATTTAGAGCGGATGACGAGATTCGAACCCGCGACCTCAACCTTGGCAAAGTTGCGCTCTACCAGCTGAGCTACATCCGCATTTGCCAACTCCTTTCGGAGTAATTATCTTTTAAAGTTTTGCGTTTCCTTCGAACGCGGATGCAAATATAAGAGCCATTTTTATAAATCACAACATTTTTCAGGAAAATACCGATAATTTTTTCTGAAAAAATTGGAGCCTGCTTCTTTCTGTTTGTTGCTCAAATAGTTATATCTTACCCAATGTATATTGAAGTTGTTTAAAAACTCCTTACTGTGCCCTTGGCAATACATTGAAAGCCAATACGGCAGCTCTTTTTTCCCTTCGTCCGCCTGAGGCGGATGGCTACGAGAAAAAAAAGTAGCCTTGTCTTGACTTCCGAGCCGTTACCAATCATCTCACCAGGAATTCTTAAACAACTTCATTTTTAGAAAACACGAATACGAAATAAGCGATTAGAAAGAGTATGAAGCTTACTTTTAGAATCCATTATTATACGCAGTGGGGCCAACAAATTGCGGTCCTGGGATCTCTCCCTTCTTTGGGTGGACTTGAATTAGATAAAGCCTTTATTCTTACTTACCAAAGTGAGGGCTACTGGGAAGGAACCATCGATATCCCGGCGCAGGAAGAAAGGGATTTTACCTATCGATATTTACTGATCGATTCTGCCAGCGGTGCCATCACCGAAGAGTGGGGACCCGATCGGCTGGCAGAATTGGAAGGACAGGCCAAAGATATTTGGTTTTATGATTCCTGGCGTGCCCAAACGGATAGCCATAACGTCTTTTATCGTTCGGCTTTTACCCAAGCTATTACCAGGCCAGCAGATTTTCCAAAACCAAAACCTTTTGCCGCTAAGGTCGATGAGGTCACCGTGAAATTCCAGATGGATGAACCGGCGATTCCCTCGGGCTATCAGTTAGCCATTATTGGAAATGTGGAAGAATTGGGGAATTGGAGTCAGGCAAAACCCCTGCTGCTGCACAACGCGAATTTTCCCCGCTGGCAAGGAAAAATCCAATTTCCCAAGTATCGGGTAGGCCGCCTCGAATATAAATACTGTTTATACAATCCGGAGTCGGATCGGATTGAAGCCATTGAAAGAGGCGGAAACCGCAGCTTAGAGATGGGTACTCTCTTTGATAAACAACAGATTGTAGTCTCCGATCAAAATTACCGCCATCCCGAAGGCCCCTGGAAAGGAGCCGGTTTGTCTATTCCTGTTTTTTCCATTCGCACTCAGGAGAGCATGGGCGTAGGTAGTTTTTTAGACCTGAAAAAGATGACCGATTGGGCAGTGAAATGTGGGATGAAGATGGTACAGATATTACCGGTCAATGATACTACCGCGACTAAGACCTGGACGGACTCTTATCCCTACGCCGCTATTTCGGTTTTCGCTCTACATCCCATTTATCTACAGGTAGACGAATTATTCGGGGATGTGCCCCCTGAATTGGCTTCCGCCAAAAAAATACTGAATGAGCTGCCAGAGGTCGATTACGAACAGGTGATGGAGCAAAAGCTGCATTTTGCCCGCCTGGCTTTTCAGGCGCAAGGAGAAACCCAATTTCTCAAGACTAAAGCCTTTAAGGCTTATTTAAAAGATAATAAGGACTGGTTGGAGCCCTACGCCGCTTTTTGCTACTTGCGGGACCAATACGGTACCGCCGACTTCCGGCAGTGGAAAGCCGATGCCGTCTTTTCTAAGGAACGTCTGAAAGAACTAATTCATCCTAAATCAGAGGCTTACACCGATGTGCTGTTCTATTATTATTTACAGTATCACCTGGATGCCCAGTTGCGATCTGCCGCCGATTATGCCCGTGAGCAGGGGGTAGTACTCAAAGGAGATTTACCCATTGGTATTTATCGACACAGCGTAGATGCCTGGGTAGCTCCGGAACTGTATAATATGGAAGGCCAATCCGGTGCACCACCCGATCCCTTCTCTGAAGATGGACAGAACTGGGGCTTTCCTACCTACAATTGGCAAGAAATGGCCAAAGATGATTATCAGTGGTGGAAAAAACGTATGCAGCAATTAGCTCGCTACTTTGATGTCTACCGCATCGATCATATCCTGGGCTTTTTCCGGATTTGGGAAATTCCGGGCAGCGAAGTAGACGGTCTGCTGGGGGTCTTTAATCCGGCTATCCCAGTCACACGTCAGGAATTGGAACAGCGAGGACTGGCCTTTAATGAACAGCGTCTGTGCGAACCCTTCATTACGGATAAAATTCTGAGACAGACTTTTGGCGAAGAAACTACCTTTATAAAAGCGGAGTTCCTGGAGTCTAGCTCCGACGGTACCTATCGCTTTAAATCAGAACGCAATACACAAAAGAAAATTCAGGCCTTTTTTGCGGAAACGCCACTGGATAAGAGTAAGGCGGACTTAAAAGATAAATTATATAAATTGCGGGCCAACGTTCTTTTCCTGCGGGATAAGCAACGACCCAAAACGCATTTGCATCCCCGCATTGATGCCGTGAAAACCAGTTCTTTTACCGCTCTGGCTCAGGATCAGCAGGGTATCATTCGGGAAGTGTATTACGATTATTTCTATCATCGGCAGGAAGACTTCTGGCGCGAAAGAGCTATGGAGAAATTACCTGCGCTGCGGGAAGCTACCAATATGCTGATTTGTGGGGAAGACCTGGGAATGGTGCCAGATTGTGTACCCGGCGTAATGGAAGAATTAAATATCCTGACCCTGGAAATCCAGCGTATGTCCAAAAACCCGGCTACGGAATTCCTGGCCGAAGAAGATATCCCTTATCTGTCGGTGGCCAGCCCTTCTACCCACGATATGTCGCCCATTCGCCTCTGGTGGGAAGAATCCGAATGGGATCAAATTCAGCTCTTTTACGAGCAGGAACTAAAAATGGTAGGAGATCATCCTTTTTATTGTGAACCTTATATCGCTCAGGCTATTATCAACCAACATCTGGGTTGGCCCAGCATGTGGACGGTTTTCCCCGTTCAGGATCTTCTGGCGATGGATGGCCGTCTGCGTCGCGAAGACCCGAAAGAGGAACGCATTAACGTACCGGCTAATCCCAGGCATTACTGGCGTTACCGCATGCATTTGCCCGTTGAGCAGTTGATAGAAGAAAACGGTTTTAATCAGATGTTGTATGCCATGCTGAGTAGTGCAAAACGGGTCTAAGAACTAGCCAATCATGGACGGGGCAGATTGTTGGAAATTACCGTCCTGCTTTAAAGCGCTTATGGGAACTTGCAATCTCAACTTAAACTGATCCTTTTGTGAAATCAAATATAGGCTGGCTGCTTGCTCCTTCTCCAAAGAAGAAGAGGTGGCCACCCTCGACCGGGATGGCCTGGTAATAACCCGTCTCGAAAATAGCTAAATCTTTGGAAGAGTCCACAGGCCGCTAATTGATGAAAGCGGCTTTTGTTTCCAGGGTAACGCGCTCCTCACTCATTAGTCTTTTGCGCAAGCTAATGGCCTTTATCAATTCGTACTCGTAGTAGTATTTGGTGGTCTGCATTTTCCCCATATAGAATTCGTATTCTTGTCCACTATCTAGATCTTCCAAGGCTTTATCCGCGACGATGGCCTGTTTTAACCATAGCCAGGCCATCACATGGAGTCCAAAATATTCCAGGTAAAGGGTAGCGTCGGCCAGAAATACTTCTGGTTTGTCTTTCATGGCCAGGTCTACCAGCTTCAGGGTGGTTTCGTGGAGTTGGGCGGTACTTTGTCCCAGCTTTTTGGCGAAAGCCTGGGTATTCTCCCTTTCCTCCGCTTCGTTGATGGTTTTCTTGATCTCCTGCATCAACAAAATAAGGGCTTTCCCCTTATTGAGCATGACCTTACGCCCCAGTAGATCGAGTCCGTGGATAGTAGTCGTACCCTCATAGATGGCATTTACCCGGATATCGCGGTAGTGTTGTTCGAGTGGGAAATCGTCGGTATAACCGGCACCTCCCAGTACCTGCATTCCCGTACTCACCGAATCGATACCCATCTCCGCCGGATAGGACTTGGCAATCGGCGTCAGGAGTTCAAGCAATAAATGCGCATTATCGGCTTCTTCGCCCTCGCTTCCAAGGTGGACATCGGCGTAATAGCTACATTGCATCAACAGGGCAAAACTGCCCTCGACTACTGCTTTTTGGAAAAGTAGCATGCGACGTACATCAGCGTGCTCAATGATTAATACCTGTGGCTGATTCACATCTTTATTAGAAGGATGACGTCCCTGTGGACGCTCGTGGGCGTACTTCAGGGAAGCATAATAAGCGGCGGAAGCCGTACCCGCAGAAACCAGACCGGTTCCAATGCGTGCTTCGTTCATCATCTGGAACATATATTTCAGTCCCTTGTGGGGCTCACCGACCAGGTATCCACGACAATCCTCGCCCTCACCCAGCATAATGTGGGCCGCGACGTAGCCCTTTTGTCCCATTTTGCCGTAAATACCCGCCGTGGTGACGTCATTGGGTTCCAACTCGCTACCCTCCGTCGGGCGATGCTTGGGTACGACAAATAGAGATATCCCTTTGGTACCGGCTGGTGCTCCTTTAATCCGCGCCAGTGTGAGGTGAACGACGTTGTCTACGGCGTTGTGGTCACCACCAGAAATATAGATCTTTTGTCCTTTAATATGGTAGTAATCTTCCCCCTCGACCGGAGTGGCAGAAGTTGTGATGTCCGAAAGGGAGCTTCCCGCCTGGGGTTCCGTCAGGGCCATGGTGCCCTGCCAGTCCCCATTGTACATATTGGGAATATAGGTTTGGTTTAGGGCTTCGTTGCCAAAGGTGCGGATTAAATTGGCCGCGCCAGTAGTCAGGAAGGGGTGACAGGCAATATTGGCATTTGCTGCGTAGAAAATCCCCAGTCCGGCGTTAAGTAGGGTAAAAGGCATCTGCTGGCCCTGCCATTCATAGGTGTCATGGGCCGCAATCCAACCGCCTTCGGCAATCGCTTTGATCGCAGGGCGCATACACTCGTGCACATAGACCACGCCGTCTTTATAATAGGCCTTATCTTTATCCTGAGCGGTATAGTAGGGGAAGAGATACTGGTCACCAATTGATTTGGCAGCATCCAGAGCCATATCAAAGGCTTCGGTATCATAATCCTGGTAATACTCGAATTGGTTTACGGAAGCACCGTTCAGCACTTCGTGAATAAGGAAACGCAGATTTCGCAGACTGATATAGTCATTTGTCATAAGGAGTAAGTTTAAGTACCCCGAAAATTAATCAAATTTTGCGAATTTTCGCTAAAATTATCTGCTTTGCTGTTTTTTTTACTTGTTAAACTAACAGTTTGGAGGATTTGCTTCGCAAAATACCTTACCCATTGAAGCTATATCCATTGAGGAAATCCTTGGTCTTCATTCTTTTGCGGCCTTGTAATTGCAGTTGGTGAACTCTTACAAATCCCGGTGAACAGGCTACCTTGATGTAGTTTTTGTCATCACTCTGAAAAGTGCCGGGCTTGAGTTGGTGGTAATCTTCCGTATACGTGCTTTTAAGGATTTTTAGTTGTTTGCCCTCCAGGCGGGTCCAGGCGGCGGGGTAGGGGCTCATCCCACGGATAAAGTCGTGTACTTTTTGGGCGGGCTGCTGGAAGTTAATTTCACAGGTTTCCCTAAAAATCTTAGGGGCTTTGGAAGCCTGACTATCGTCTTGCTTTTGGGTAGTGACCGTACCGTCTTCGATGGTTTTCACCGTTTTGAGTACCGTTTTAGCACCTAAATCCATCATGCGGTCGTGGACATCACCAGCCGTATCGTCGGGGTAAATGGGCATTCGTTCCTGAAAGATTAAATCACCGGTGTCAATTTCGTGCTGCAGAAAAAAAGTAGAGACACCGGTCTCGGCATCGCCATTAATCACGGCCCAGTTGATAGGTGCCGCCCCCCGGTATTTAGGGAGCAGTGAGCCGTGTAGATTAAAGGTACCCAGCTCCGGCATATCCCAGACACTAACGGGAAGCATACGGAAGGCGACCACAATCTGTAAATTGGCATTCAGCCCTTTTAGCTCGGCCTGAAATTCTGGAGACTTGAGATTTTTAGGTTGCAGTACGGGGATATCCTGCGCTACTGCATATTTCTTTACGGCCGATTCGATCAGTTGATTTTTTCCACGGCCGCCCATTTTATCCGTAGCGGTGATGACGCCCACCACGTTATATCCATTTTCGACCAGTATTTTCAGGGAGGGTACCGCGAATTCCGGGGTACCCATGAAGACGATTCTTAAGTCCATAGATCGTTTGTCGTTTTTTGGGTTGATTGATTTGGAGGTTTATACCTTTGTCTGTCCAATTAAGACTTCGAAGCGCTTTAAACCTTTTAGGCTTTGCAAGTCTGATGCTCCAAATATCCGGTAATTTATTTTAAACTCCCAACCTTAAAGATTTAACCAATAAGTTACCTTGGCCGTCAGCGCACGATTACGCACCCCGAACTGGCTAAAGGGAGCCGTCAGATAATTGTCGGTGTAGACGATGAATAAGTCCGAAACGGGAGCGTAGCGCCACTGTAGCCGGGTATTGATATTCATATTATCAAATTGACTGTTGTACTGAATAAAGGTATTGAGAAACAGGTTTTTGGTGAAGGTCAGGTCTAGCCGAGGTCCGATCAGGAAGATATCTACTGGCTCAAAGGGTTCCGCTAGATTAACCCGGTTAAAATCAAAGTCGATAGATACCAGACCGTAGGGTTGAAAACGATAGGTCAGGCTACCATTGACACCCGCCCTTGTGCCATTAAAAAAGCTACCGATGACGGGATTGATTTCAAAGAAAAAGGGTTGCCGGAGATCGGAAGCGTAGCCCATGCTAAAAGTGGCGTAAGTATATTCTGTACCCGCCGGCAGTATGGCCGCGGGATCTTCCTGTACGCGCGTCGGATCAAAGTCATTAAGCAAGGTCAGGTTGGATAGCGTACTGTTGAAACTAGCCTGGGTATTATTACTGAATTGCACCGTCCAGGCCATTTCCGCCTCTCTTTCGGCGACGCCCCAATCGGGTACGGCATCGGAAGCATTGGGATCTTTACCCACGTTGAAGATCATGCGCGTATCCAGGTTGACGCCAAATTGATTGACACTTTTCCCATTGGGATACCAGAACAGCTCCATCTCCGGACTGACCAGGGCGTAATCACGTCGGGGCACAAAGCCTACTTCGGCGTCAAAGCCCTGTCCGACAAAAAGGTGAGCCCATTCAAAGCGATAGCGGCGGCGTAGGTATTCCAGCTGTAGCCCCTGGGAGAATTTGTCATCCGTCTCCTGGGGCGAAAAGAGCTGGTGGTGAAAAAATTTACCCGACCAGCGGTTATTTTTGGAGGCCAGGCGATATTCCAGTCCGGCAATTCGGTTGTATGCGCTGTAGTCGCCGGTACTTTCTTCGGTATTGGTGGCCTGTTTGTTGACAAAGAGGAAAGAGACATTGGAGCGATCAAAGACTTTTTGCTGTAAAGCGGCTACCGTATAATTGAAGCCGGGCAAGCTATTCCCTTCCTGTTTACCCTCCTGCATATTGAGAAGGCCAATCCGCAGATCATCGTTTACCTTTCCACTTAAGCGGGCTCCAAACCGAATGGGGATGGGACTGCCGTTCTCATCCAGACCAATCCGTCGGGAAAAGAAGGGGTTCACCCGGCTGAGGCCAAAACTGGAAAAAAGATCGGCATTCTCGAGGAAAAACTGCCGCCGTTCGGGGAATAAGACCGCAAAACGCGTCAGGTTGGTCACCTGTTGGTCCACTTCTACCTGCGAGAAGTCGGGATTCAGGGTGAGATCGAGGTTCAGCCCCGAAGAAATGGCTACTTTAGCATCTCCACCCACCGCAAAGCCCGTTTCACCCGGACTCGCTTCTGGTTGTTCAAAATCACGGTAATAATCCGTTGCCAGGTAGGGGATGACCGAAATATTGGTACCGGTCTTTTGCAGTGGCTTTTCCCACTCCATCCGCCCGACGTAAGCCAGATTGATGGGGAATAAGTTCTGCGGAATCCGGGCATAACTGCTGATCTCATTCAGCTGCGAATCGTTGCGGTAACAATTAAAGTACCAGTCTTCTGAACCGGAATTAAAGCGCAGCGCTTTAAAGGGGATTTTCATCTCGGCCGACCAGTGGTCGTCAAAAGTGGCGGCCTCACCGTACCACTTGTTATCCCAGGCCATAGAGAAACTATCTCCACTTTGGCCACCGTTAAAAAGCAAGGCTTCCCGCCTCACACCGTAAGGGTTAATTCCAAAAAGGAAAGCATTCGTTTTGTCTTTGTAAGTATCGAAGAAGATGCTGAAGTTATCGCTTCCGCGAAAACTATAATCGCGCCGCAGAGAGGGTACGACAAAGTCTCCACCGGTAGAGTAGCAGCGCACACCAATGTAGAGGAAGTCGTCGTCGTAGGCCATCATCAACTCGGTACGACTAGTCGAATGTACCGAGTCGGTGGGGAAGAACTGCCAGAAGTTGGTGGAGTCGTACGCTGATTTCCAGATGGCTTCGTCGAGATACCCATCCAGGTCAATGGGTTCGCTGAGTTGTTTGACCTTCACGTCCAGCGACTCGTTGAATTGTATGTAGGCATCATTGGCATCTTGTGCAAAAAGACATGAGCTGATGAATAGCAGCAGGCCGGTCCATAGATTTTTCATGTGTGTGGGAGCTATTTTAAGGGGGCAAAGATAATACTTAGAAGCTTACTATTAGACAGGAGTCGTTGAATAGTCTCAGATTATTGCCTGACGGCTTGTTTTTGGGGAAACGACAGGAGATCTTCAATCTTTCTCCTTCACCTCATTTAAATATTTTGCCAGTACGTAGCCCATACTGAAGCAGGCCTGCAAAAGGTAACCTCCCGTAGGTGCAAACCAATCTAGCATCTCACCAATCACAAAAGAATGGGGTATTCGCTTCAACTCAAAATGCTCGTCTATCTCATCGAGTACAATGCCCCCCAGACTGGAAATGGCTTTATCCAGGTCGTCCGGCGCATAGACAACAACGGGAATGGCTTTGATAGTTGCTGCCAGCCGTTCGGGATCTAAAAAGCTGGCTTTATCGGAGAATTGCTTTAATAGTCCAATTGACGCTCGGTCGAGATTCAGATCTTTCTTTAATACATCCGTCACTTTTGATCGCCGGGAGCGCTGGTGTTTATCCCTGATTTGATCCACGCTCAGGGTGGGTTTGAGGTCTAAATGGATCACCACCCGGTCTTCCTTGAGCAATGCTTTCTGAATTTTTTGACTCAGGGCATAAATAGCATTACCCTCCAGACCAAATTTGGAAATAACCAGTTCTCCTTTAGCAGAATGCCCTTGAAAAGTCAGCGCAATATTTTTTAGTGGTTTTCCTTCGTGGGTGACGATAAAGTCCTGCTGCCAATCTACTGCAAAAGCACAGTTGGCCGCTCTAAATGGCTGCACCTTTATTCCGCGCGCGGTGAAGGCTTGGCGCCAGTTCCCGTCGGAGCCGGTCACTTTCCAACTGGCACCGCCAAGGGCAAAAACGGTAAGGTCGGGCTGAAGGTCTTCCCGGTGCTCAAAGCAAAGCTGGCCTGCCGTATTCCAACCGGTCCACCTGGTATCCAGCCGTACTTCAATGTCCTTGGTGGACAGGTATTCCAGCATCTTATTGAGCACCTGAATGGGCTTCAATTCCAGATCCGGAAATACCCGATTGCTCGACCCGACAAAGGTTCGGACCCCCCGCTGATGAAACCAGTTCCTCAAATCGGCATTGGTAAAGGAACGAATAATCGGGTCTATGAAATCAGCGGGAGCATACTGACGGATCAGCTCCGCTACCGAAGACTGGTAGGTCAGGTTCAGACCACCTTCGCCAGCTACCAGGAATTTTCTGCCCAAGGCTTTGTTTCGCTCTACTAAGGTCACCCGATACTTTTGGGTATCCAGCTCTGCGGCCAGCATAAGTGCAGCGGGTCCTCCTCCGATGATGGCGATGTGTTTCATATCTCAAAACTACTCTGCTTAAAGTCTTTCTTGATCAGTAGACGCAGGTTGGTTAGTACGATTTCACCCATGGTCTGGCAGCTGTGGAAGCGGTCACTGCGGTGGTGATTGGCCAGGTCGGCCCGTAGTTGTTTTACCTTTTTGGGTTTGGATATCTGCTCTTTTTCAAAAATGCGGAAGAGGGTCAGCACCTGGGCGCGTTGGGCTTTGACGCGGGCGGCGATTAAACTGCGTTCCTCCAGCTGATACTGGTAGACGGTCTCGGCCGACATGTGTTGGATACCCAAAAAAATGATGGGGTTGTTCTCCTTGAAATACTGGGGTAGATAGAAACTCTTCCAACCCTCGTACGACTGCTGATCGAAGTCGATGGCACGAATGCGGTACTGATTGCCTTCGATATCCGGAGTGACCTTGACCACGTAGTTGTAAGATCGCATATCACCGAGCAGGCGCACAAAACAGCGCTCATTAAACTTTACAAACTCCTTGGCGATCCGGATCTTATTAAAATTAGAAGTGTCCAGATGATGCTCCATAAAATCATCGCCGGGCAGTCCGGCGATGTGTTCCTCGATCAGGGTGTTCTTGTCGATCAGATACATCACGGTATTGGGCGAAAGCAAACTCTCTAACTCCAGACCGTAAACCCGGCTGGCGTCGGTCTTTTTTACGTAAAAGTGATCGTAGTTGTCATTAAAGCTGTTGATAATCCGCACGCGGAAGGGCTTAGAGTTGCCAAAGGTACAGTAGTCGACCCGATCAACTGAAAGGTGCTCCAGTACGCTATCATCTCCGTCCGTTTTCAGGATGGCGTAAATTTTAGTCAGTGCTTTATGGATCTCGTTTCGGTCGTGCTCGTCGTAGTAGACCGTCTCCCAGAGGGTGTCGTTCCCCTCGAGGTTGAGTAGGGGCAAAGACATCGTGTAGCGCTCGAGGTCTTCGTATTGTACCGGTAGGGGCTTGGCCCGGTTGTACTTCAACAGGTACTGCTGCAGCTGAGGACTGACGGGAAAAAGTGGTTTCTTTTTGGAGGGTTTATTGCCCTTGATTTTGTAATCCATTTAGGGAAGATACAAGATTTCTATAAATTATTTTCTGGCCTTTGATGTAGGAAAATAAAGTAATCCGGCTAAAAAAGAGCTTATCTATAGAAAGAAGTTGCTTAAATACTCCTCCTATCTATGGCTTAAAAGCAGGAATACTCAAACAACTTCATTGACAAAGCACTAGGAATTCACTTTTCCTTTAATTTCTTCCACGACATCGGGATTGAGTAGGGTAGAGGTATCCCCCAAATTGCTGGTATCTCCCGAAGCAATTTTTCGCAAGATGCGACGCATGATCTTTCCGGATCTCGTTTTGGGAAGTCCACTCACCAGTTGGATTTTGTCTGGTTTGGCAATGGGCCCAATCTCTTTGGTCACCACCTTGAGTACTTCCTTTTTGAAGGCCTCTTCGTCATTGACCATGCCGCCCACTATGATGTAAGCGTAGATGCCTTGCCCCTTGATGTCGTGGGGATAACCAACGACGGCCGACTCAATGACATCGGGATGCTCGTTGATGGCGTTTTCTACTTCGGCGGTACCCATCCGGTGACCAGAGACATTAATCACATCATCTACGCGGCCAATGATCCGGTACATGCCGTCGGCATCCCGGCGTGCTCCGTCACCGGTGAAGTATTTATCTTCGAAAGCAGAGAAATAAGTCTGACGACAGCGCTCGTGATCACCATAAGTGGTGCGTAGCATCGAAGGCCAGGGGAATTTTACGCAAAGTAAACCTTCTACATCGTTGCCTTCGATCTCTTCGCCTTCGGCGGTCATTAGGCAGGGTTGGATACCCGGTAGGGGGTAACCCGCGTGGGCTGGCTTCATCGGGCTATGATCACCCAGGCCAGAAATCATAATGCCCCCGGTCTCGGTTTGCCACCAGGTATCTACAATCGGCGAATTTTCTTTACCGACTACCTTGTGGTACCATTCCCAGGCTTCTTCGTTAATGGGCTCGCCCACGCTGCCCAGGACGGTGATGGAAGACAGATCGTATTTAGTAACGTATTCGTCACCGTGGGCCATCAGTGCGCGGATGGCGGTGGGAGCGGTATAAAACTGATTAACTTTATGTTTTTCGCATACCTCCCAGAAACGCCCGGCATCCGGATAGGTGGGTACGCCTTCGAACATCATAGTGGTGGCTCCGGCTAGCAGCGGTCCGTATACGATGTAACTGTGGCCGGTAATCCAGCCGATATCGGCGGTACACCAGTAGATATCTCCAGGTTTGTATTGGAAGACATTCCGGAAAGAGAAATGGGTGTACACCATATAACCACCACAGGTATGTACTACGCCTTTGGGTTTACCCGTAGAGCCGGAAGTGTACAAGATGAAAAGCATATCTTCGGCATCCATGGGTTCGGGCTTGCATTCGGTCGACTGCCCGTCTACCTCATCGTGCCACCATTTGTCGCGGCCAGCCTCCATGGGGATTTTGTCACCGGTATTTTGGTGGACTAAAACGGTTTCGATACTGGGACAACCCAGGGCCATGGCATCGTCCACCACTTTTTTGACGGGGATGTGCTTGGCCCCCCGATTATTAAAATCAGAGCAGATGACCATCTTACAGGTAGCATCATTGATTCGGTCGGCGAGGGCTTGCGCCGAAAAACCGGCAAAGACGACGGAGTGAATAGCCCCGATGCGGGCACAAGCCAGTACCGCAATAGCCAGTTCGGGAACCATGGGCATGTAGAAGCATACCCGGTCTCCTTTTTTGATGCCATTCGCCTTCAGGGCATTGGCTGCTTTACATACTTCAGCGTGTAATTGCTGATAGGTAAGTTTTACTGGATCCGCTTTAGCGTCGTTGGGCTCCCAAAGAATGGCCACCTGATCGCCCCTGGTATCGAGGTGTCGATCGAGGCAGTTTTCGGTGATATTCAATTTTCCACCGACAAACCACTTTACATCGGGATCTTTAAAGTTCCACTCGAGGACTTTATCCCATTTTTTTTGCCAGGTAAACTGCTCCGCCTCGGCGGCCCAGAAAGCCTCAGGGTCTTCCACACTTTTTTTATAAGCCGACTGATAATCTTTAAACGAATCAATAAGTTGCGTCATGATTTATTAGTTTGTGAAGCGGTTTTAAAAGCTTGTAGGTTCTGGCAAAGCTCAATTTGAGATGCGTAGCCAAAGTTACGGATCGAAAATTAGCTGCCGTGCAGGTTCTATAAGACTTTAAGAATCAGCGAACTGAAAAAGTTTAAATCGCTTCTATATATAGATATTTAGATTATTGATTTTATGTAATGAAAAAAAGTTGGCGTTAACGAGTTCGTTAAAGGGCTTGATCAGATAAACTTCTGCGCCCTTAATAAAGGTGATTTTCAAAATTTTGAAGGTAAAGTTTTCTTTCGAAAAAAAGTAGTCCCCTTTAGATTTATTTATTGGTAGTTAATCATCATCAGGAGCAGCTACCAAAAGGTTAGCTGCTCCTGTAATAAACACCTAAAATCATTCGTCTTAATGTCCGGTGGACTGGCCTGCCCCCCGGGGCACCCGGATATTTTCCACAATCTCTTGTACTTCCTGGGGTGGGGCGGGCGTGAATTGCATGACAATCAGGGAGACGGCAAAGTTTAAAAGCATTCCCAAAGTCCCGATACCTTCCGGTGAGATGCCAAACCAGTACTGTTCCGGATGGCCTTGTCCACCACCATATTTAAAATACATGATGTAGCTGGCCGTAAAGACCAAACCGGTAATCATACCCGCTACGGCTCCCTGCATATTCATCCGTTTGGAGAAAATCCCCATTACAATGGCCGGAAAAAAGGAAGCTGCCGCCAAGCCAAAGGCAAAAGCCACTACCTGTGCCACAAAACCGGGCGGGTTAATACCAAAATACCCGGCTACGACCACGGCTACCGCGATGGAAATCCGGGCGGCTCGCAGTTCCTGCTTCTCACTAATTTCCGGCATGAGCCAGTTTTTCAATAAATCGTGTGAAATGGAGGAAGAAATAACCAGGAGCAGACCAGCCGCCGTAGATAAGGCCGCTGCTAAACCACCGGCGACCACCAGGGCGATTACCCAGTCGGGCAGGTTGGCAATTTCCGGATTGGCCATTACAATGATATCCTGGTCGACTACCAGTTCATTTCCTTCCCAGCCCCGGGCGGCGGCAACGGAAGCGACAAACTCGGGATTGTCATCGTTGTAATATTGAATAAGACCGTCTCCATTTTTATCTTCGTAGGTAAGTAAGCCGGTTTTCTCCCAATTTCCGAACCAGTAAGGCATAGAAGCGTATTCTTTATTATCTACGGTATTGATCAGGTTGGTACGGGCAAAGGCGGCAATGGCCGGAGCAGTGGTGTAAAGCAAAGCAATAAAGACCAGAGCATAACCCGCTGATTTGCGGGCATCCGCCACTTTGGGGACGGTGAAAAAGCGGACAATAACGTGCGGCAGTCCGGCGGTTCCTAACATGAGGGCAGCCGTGACAAAAAACAGGTCAATTTTACCCCGGTGGGAGGTGGTATATTCCTTGAAGCCCAAATCTGTGGAAAGTTGATCGAGTTTGTCCAACAGTGGCGTGCCATCTTCCAGTGTACCTCCCAATCCTAACTGAGGGATGGGATTATCAACCATGATCATGGAAATGAAGATCGCAGGTACCAAATAAGCAAAGATGAGTACACAGAACTGGACCACCTGGGTATAGGTAATCCCCTTCATTCCTCCCAATACAGCGTAAAAGAAGACAATACCCACGCCAATGACGACGCCCCATTCGAATTCTACGTTCAAAAAGCGACTAAAAGCGACGCCTACTCCTTTCATCTGCCCCACCACGTAGGTAAAAGAAACAAATAGGGCACAAATTACCGCAACGACCCGGGCGGTCTGGGAATAATAGCGCTCCCCAATAAAATCAGGTACGGTAAACTTGCCGAATTTCCTTAAATAGGGAGCCAGTAAAAGCGCGAGGAGCACATAGCCTCCGGTCCAACCCATCAGGTATTGCGATCCCTGGTAGCCCATAAAAGAAATGAGTCCAGCCATGGAAATAAAAGAGGCCGCTGACATCCAGTCGGCAGCCGTCGCCATCCCGTTGAGTACGGGGTGGACACCACCACCCGCTACGTAAAAATCAGAGGTGCTACCCGCCCGGGCCCAAATGGCCACGCCGATGTAGAGTAAAAAAGTCACCCCAACGATGAGAAAAGTCCAAATTTGCAGTTCCATTGTTTATAGTTTTTCTTTGCTGTAGAATAAGGTGACTACTCTTCGTTTACGTTATACTTTCGGTCTAAGCGATTCATGAGATAAACATAGATAAAGATCAATACAATAAATACATAGATGGCGCCCTGTTGCGCAAACCAGAACCCTAGTTTGTACCCCCCAATGGAAAATTGGTTCAGCGTATCCACAAATAGGATTCCCGTACCGTAGGATACCACAAACCAAACGGTTAACAGCCCAATGAGGTAGCGAAGGTTCTCCTTCCAGTAATTCTTTAAATTCTTATCAGACATAGCCTTTTGAATTTTATTGTAGAAGTGGTTTAAAACTTCCTAAAAATAACTATACGTTTGAGACTACAAAAATAAATGTGCCTGTAGTCGAATTTGACGTACATCAGTGACGTGTTAAAGGCATTAAGGAATTTTAGTCCAACGCGGGTAGGTACTAAAAAAGAAGAGATACCAGGACAGTATCTTAATTATAAAAATGAAGTTGTTTAAAAACGCCTCACTGAGCCCTTGG